>Ga0310040_1000600_pt1 | contig 32118 bp, 27 predicted proteins | sample EPASupsiteHSE623_FD_200237 | JGI IMG/M metagenome (GOLD analysis project Ga0310040, IMG submission 200237) | Bioremediated contaminated groundwater from EPA Superfund site, New Mexico - Sample HSE6-23 (v2) (version 2) | ecosystem: Environmental > Aquatic > Deep subsurface > Groundwater >... | reverse complement strand
GTTTGAATTGAGCCAACTTCGCCCACTTGCCTTGTGCATGCAGGGTTGATCCCTTGGCTACCGTTCAGTGTCCGAGCTGGCGAAGAAGTGAGACAGAAGGCTTTTTCTACGTCACAAGGTCAAAGCCTTCAGGAGCCCAACAAGCTTCTTCTGCCTCGTATGGTGGGAGCTAACCACCATAAAAAACAAGATACAAGGAGCCCACTCCGTGGGCGAAAAAAGATCAAGCAAAGCCTTTCGGACCCCGGTCTGCGTCGGAGAGACGAAGACAAGTGACGATTTTCATATAAAAAAAGCAGGGCCGCATCCGACCCTGCTTTTTTTTTGCGAAAAAAATCTCGGTTTATTGCTTGGGTTCCACGGTCAGCAATTCCACCTCATAAATCACGGTGTGGCCTTCCAGGGGGCCGTGTTCCTGGAAAGCCAGGCTGGAAGGAATATACAACTCCCACTTGGCGCCTTCCGCCATCATCGGCAAGGCTTCCTGCCAACCGGGGATCACCTTGGCCAGTTCGATGGTGTCGGGTTTGCCGGTGCGATAGGTGCTGCTAAATTCCTTGCCGTCGATTCGGGTCCCCCTATAATTGACCGTCACCCGATCCTCCGGGGTGGGCTTCTTGCCGGTCCCGTCCTTGATCACCTTGTACTGCAAGCCGCTCGGCAGCACGACCACCCCCTCTTTCTTGGCGTTTGCCACCAGGAACGCGGTCCCCTCCTCCTGGAAGCGGGCGGCCTCTTGCTTATTCTTTGCCACCTGTTCGTCCACGATCTTCTTTTTCAGGCCGATCAGGGTGGTCCGCATCTCCTCTTCGCTCATCAGCGGTTTCCCGCCGGCAAGGGCATCCTCGATTCCCCTGATCAGGGCCTCGGAGCTGAGCCCAACCCCCTGATTTTTAAAATCTCCTCCAACCTGATAGCCCACGCTGTAGCTGATCTTGTCGTCTTGATTCTTCAACTCGGTTTCTTTCGCAGCCAGAAACGACGGGGTGATGAAGGTCATGCCAAGGAACAGAAGTGCAGGGTATTTCATCGAAAAAAGTCCTCCATATTGATTGAATACGACCCGCCCTGCCCCAGTGGCAAACCCTGCCATTCGGGACTGGGCGAGCAAACCAGGATACGCCCGACTCGGCAATTCCCCCTAACCGGTGCGCGCTTCCCATGCCTGTTCGCGGGGGGCGACCTTGGCGAGTTCCGACAATTCCTCGGCAAGCAGATCCAGGAGGTCGTCCGCGGAAATGATGCCGACCAGCGCGCCATCCTGGCCGGTCACCGGAATGCGGCGGATGCCGTGACTCCGCATGAGCCGGATGGTGGTCACCACCCCTTCGGTCTCCGGCACGCTGACAAGACGCGGCCGCATGATATCGCCCGCAGTGAAGTCCTGCGCGGACAGGGATTCGGCGATGATCTTGATCACGATGTCGCGATCGGTGACGATACCCACCGGCACCCGCCGGCCTTCGATCTCATCCACCACCACCAGATCGCCCACATGATAGCGGCGCATGAGCTGCGCGGCCTCCATGATAGTGGTCGTTCGGGTGGCAAAGACAACTTCCCGGTTGCAGAATTCACCTATGGGCATGGCATGTCCTCCCGATGATTGTTCCATGGACCTCAGGCGCTTCAGGGGATGGGGCCCATCGCTGCCACTGTCCGCAAGCCATCGTATAAAAATATATGACCGCCGGAAGGAACGCAAGGGAGGGATAGTTTAGACAAAATAGATATCTTTTCTATCCATTAAAAACTTCAACATTACGACCAAAGCCCACCGGAAGCCCCGCGCGCCTCTCGCAATCTTGAAGCAGCGGTGTGGCCCAGGCCACGCCACGCAATTTCCTCGGGCACGCAAAAAACAAACGACTCTGCCGCTGGAAGTTGTGCTCGATGGCGAGACCATCATCCTTGATTGTTCAGAAGGTTCGAAACGGACCGGTGGTTCATGGATAAACAAATTACATATCATGTCCCCAGAAAACATTTTCCTTGCTCACCTGTTTAATCAGTGTATAGTGTTTAAACACATGTTTAATCATTTTACACAGAGGGCGTCCCCATGGAAGACAACAACCTCGGCCGTTATTGGGAAACAGCCATTGATATCATTCACGATGGCGTCATGATGGTCGACCCCGGAGGCATTATCGTCTCGACCAACCGGGCCTTCACCCAAATGACCGGTTACGAACGCGACGAACTCGTCGGCCGCAATTGCTCCATCCTCAAATGCAGCAGTTGCGACCGGATCTATGATGCCTCCAATCAGCATTGGTGCTTGCTTTTTCGGGACAGCACGGTCTCCATGCGTAAATGTCACTTGACCAGAAAAGACGGCAGCCTGGTCCATGTCATGAAAAACGCCTCGGTTCTGCACGATGATCGCGGTGTCGCCATCGGGGCGGTCGAGACCATGGCCGACATCACGGAGCTGTTGGAAAAAGAAAGTCAGATCGAGGCGTTCCGCAACGAACTCCAAGCCGAGAATACCTTTTACGGCATGATCGGCGCCTCGACGGTCATGCACCGCACCTTCGACCTCCTGGCCAACGTGGCCACCTCCGACGCCCCGGCGTTCATTTTCGGGGAAAGCGGCACCGGCAAGGAGCTGGCCGCCAAGGCTATCCACCTCCATTCGGCCAGGAAAAACCAGCCGTATATCCAGGTCAACTGCGCCGCGCTCAATGAAGCGGTGCTGGAAAGCGAGCTGTTCGGCCATGTCAAAGGGGCCTTTACCGGTGCTTATCAAAACCGGCAAGGGCGGTTCGAGGCGGCACAAGGAGGAGATATTTTTCTCGATGAAATCGGTGAGTTGCCGCAATCGATCCAGGTCAAGCTGCTTCGGGTCCTGGAAGAGAAGGTGATCGAACGGGTCGGCGACAACCGCCCCGTTCCGGTCAACGTGCGCATTATCACCGCCACCAACCGAAATCTCAAGGCGCTGGTCGAGAAGGGGGTGTTTCGCAACGATTTGTATTATCGCATCAACGTGTTACCTATTGAACTCCCCCCCTTGCGCAAGCGGCCCGAGGACATTCCCCTCTTGGCCGAGAGTTTCTTTCGCCATCTGCAATTGAAGAGCAACAAACCGATCCTCGGCATTTCCCCGGAAGCCATGCGGGCCTTGGTCAGCTACCCCTGGCCAGGCAATGTCCGCGAACTGAAAAGCGCCTTTGCCTACGCCTTTGTGACCTGCACCGACGGCCACATCGAACCGCCCCACCTGCCGCCGGATCTGGCCCAGGCGACGGGCAAGCTTCAAGCCGCTCTCCCCACCGACGAGCACCACAAACAGGAACTGCTCCAGGCCCTGGCGCAGGCCAAAGGCAACAAATCCTTGGCGGCGAAGATCCTTGGCGTCTCCAGGGTGACCGTCTGGAATCGACTGCACCGCTACGGCCTGCTCCTCCGCGACTGATTTTCCCCGCCAGCATTGTTCCATCGACGCCACGGTTTTCAACCGTGGCACGCCTTTTGCTGTTTACCCCTCAAGGACGTCGTGATCCGCCCCGTTTTACCGGGGTGGATTTCATTAGCCATCGACTTCGAGCGCAAGGAAACAGAACCGCCTTGTGCGCATGGAATTCCAAGCACCGGGAGCATCCGGGGAGGTTCACCCGGAGGTTTCCGGACGGCACGCGGATTTCTGGAGTCGCCATCAGGGGGCAACCCATTCAAGATGACCCGAAAGCACGGCCACCGTCTTTTTGGGCATGGAACAACAAAAGGAGATACAAACTATGAAGCTGGATAACTCAGGGAGACTGTTTGCCGGTCTGGCTGTGGTCGCGTTGATGACAACGCCGGCGGCGCTCGCGGCGGACCAAGGGCCGCCCGCCAAAACCAAGGACGTCAAGTCCTGTGCCGTCTGCCATGCGCCGGAAGACGGACAGATGCGGGTGTTCTTTGACGATGTTTCACTCAAATCGCAGGCCATTCAGCTTAAGCTGGACTCTTCCGTCGAAGTGGCCAAGTTTGACGAGGACAAACTGCAAATCGTCAACGGCTCCGCGCCGGACGACGTCGAAAAATCGCTGCGCAACATCAAAAAGGGCCATGAGGTGCGGGTCGCCTACACCGAGGGACCCAATGGGGTCAAAACCATCTCCGAACTCTCCATCAAGCCGGCGATGACCGTGCCGGAGGAGAAGAGAATGAGTGTCGAGGGGGTGGAAAAACTCCTTGCCGGCCAGGAAAAATATACCCTCATTGACGCCCGTCCCCCGTTGAAATTTCAGGAAGGGGCCATCCCCACTGCCATCAACATCCCCTTCCCCGCCTTCCAGAAGAGTATCGACAAACTCCCGGCAGACAAGAACGAGTTGATCGTCTACTACTGCGCGGGGGCCACGTGAGCACTGAGTCCTTCCTCTGCCCGTGCGGCAGAGAAAATCGGTTACACCAATGTCAAGATATTCCTCGAAGGCATGCCGGAGTGGAACAAGCGTCATGCCAGCGTGATGAACGCCCAGGCCCTCAAGGAGGCGTGGCTCGACAAGGAACTGTCGTTCGTGCTGCTTGATATCCGGAGCGCCCAGGAGGCCAAGAAGGGCTTCATCAAGGGTGCGGTGAACATCCCGGCAAAGGAGATCGACAAGGCCCTCAAATCATTCCCCAACAAGGAGATGAAGCCCCCCATCGTGGTGTACGATGCCAAGGGGGACGGAGCCGCCGAAAAGGTGGCGATGCAACTGGTCAAGGCCGGTTATCCGGGACCGCGGGTGCTGGTTGGCGGATACGAGGCCTGGCAAACGGCCCAGTATGCCGTGGAAACCGGCAAGCCGGGCAAGAAAGTGGCCTATGTGCCGAAACCGAAGGCCGGCAGCATTCCAGTGACCGAGTTCGATGCCTTTGCCAAGGGCGTGCCGGAAAACGTCCGGATCATCGACGTCCGCAACACGGAAGAGTTGGAGGGAACAGGCACGGTCAAGGGCGCCCTGAACATCCCGGCCGGCGAAGTGGCCGACCGGCTTGCCGAAATCCCCAAGGACAAGGAGTTGGTTACCTATTGTTCCACCGGCGCCCGCGCGGAAATGGCCTACAACGTGCTCAAGGACAAAGGGTACAAGGTTCGTTTCCTCGACGCCGCTATTGCCCCCGACAAACAAGGCTCATTCAAGATCGCCCGATAGCGCCGAGATCAACGCATCGGCAGGCTGCTTGCAAAAAGGCCCCCGGATTTCCGGGGGCCTTTTGTTTTTCCGATTGCCACTGATCTTCGGCCGGACTCACACTTACAACCAATCGGCTTTGTTCATCATGCGGCGGAGGCCGGTTCATGGAGCGAGATCTCTCCCTGACGGTCGAGATGACGGACATGGCGAGGCGGTGCGTAATTAGTCGGCCGGGGGCAGAATTAATTCTGTCCCACGGGAAGCCAATAGCCTGGCTCTTCCCCGACCTTGCCCGCGGCGGTCATTTCGACAAGGGAGAAATCTCCAGGAATTTCAACAGGGTTTCATCTCGAAAAAAAGAGGCTGAGGGATGATGGTACTTGTTTCACCTCTCTGCAATCTCCACCTATTCGATACATTCCATACCCATTCCACATCAAGTATTCCCCCATTGAACTTGTCGACAGACCACGATAACCTCCCCCCGAAATTGGCCGTATCCATCATTCCACATTCGTAGCGCCCCCTTTGCCCATGCGTAGACAGGGGTCCTTTGTCCGGGCAAGAAAAAATTTCCTTTTTTGTAACCTTCTCCATCCCATGGCGTTTCTTCCATGGGCATCGGATGATCTCCCTTTGCGTTGCAGGGACTACAGCGCCCCACATCAAAACAGGAGACGAAGATTCCTCACGTCAAGCCATCTGAAAACGGGCCGATATCCGGCCTGACACGATCAACTTAAACAAAAGGAGGTAAGAACAATGAAATGGACACCCTATTGTGCAGTGATTCTTGCAGGTCTCTTGGCACCCGTCGCCGGAGCCGATGCCATGCAAGCCGACCTGATGGCCACCCTGGGAGGGAGGATCTATAAGGATACCAATCTTTCCAAGAACGCCAACCAGTCGTGCATGACCTGCCACCATCCTTCCGCCGGATTCGCCGATCCGGCCAACCGGTTCGATCCGGTGACGTTCCCGGTCTCGGAGGGCTCCATCCCCGGACTCTTCGGCGGACGCAACGCGCCTTCGGCCGCTTATACAGGATTTTCTCCGCTTTTCTCTTACGATCCCGCCAACCAACTCTATTCTGGCGGCATGTTCTGGGACGGCCGGGCCACGGGCGCGACCTTGCAGGATCCCCTGGCGGAGCAGGCCCAGGGTCCCTTCCTCAATCCCGTGGAAATGGCGCTGCCCTCCAAGGAAAAAGTGATCAAGATCATCAAAAAATCGGCCTATGCCAATATGTTCCTCCGGGTCTTCGGCCCCAACGCCTTTGACGACGTCGATAAGGCCTACGACAATGTCGGCCGCGCGATCTCCGCCTTTGAGCACAGTAAAATGCTCAATAAATTCAATTCGAAGTTCGACAAATTCTGGGTGGAACAGGGCAAGGATGTAAGCCAATTCGGGGTGAACACGGATTTCACATACGCCGGGGTTCCATCCACTTTTCAATCGCAATATTTCACCCGTCAGGAGGCCGAAGGATTGGCGCTGTTCAACGCGGTGAATAAGGGCCAATGCGCCGCCTGCCACCTGACCACCAACCACAAGACCGATACCAACAAAGTCTATCCGCCTCTGTTCACGGACTTCACCTATGACAACCTCGGCATTCCGGTCAACCCGCAGATAGCGGAATTGGCTGGCGCCCAACCCATCGACTATGGTCTTGGGGCCAAAACCGCCCAATTGGCCGCGGTCAACCCCGGTGTCACCTCGGTTCCCCTGCCCAGCGGCATCCCCGGGGTGAGCGATGTGCAGGTGGTTCAGAGCGAAGCCGGAAAATTCAAGGTGCCGACCCTGCGCAATGTCCTCCACAGCGCCCCCTACGGCCATAATGGCTATTTCGCCACCCTGGAGGGCATTACCCATTTTTACAATACGCGGGATGATGCCAATGCAGGTTGGCCGAAACCGGAGGTGGATATCAACGTGAACAAACAAGAATTGGGCAATCTCGGTCTCTCGCCCGAAGAAGAGGCCGCCATCGTGGCTTTCATGCGGACCCTGACGGACCACAACCAATGAGAGTGCAGGAGAATGATCTGATGTTGCCGGCCGTTACAGGAACGAAGGCCTCGGAGGAAGGTCGGAAAGAAAAATGAAAAAGGCCGGTACGGTTGGTGGGCAAGCAACCATGGCTTGCCCACTTTACCCGACTTGGCCGTTTAGCATGCCATCGGAACTTCTGGCTGATGGCCTACCAGGAGGCTACCCGCCCTCCCCTGCCACCCGCTCTTTCAGGATTTGCTGACCGATGACTCGGTGACGATTTCCAGCTTCACCAAGGCGCTGCCGGTCTTCCTCATCCCCACTTTCTCTGCCGCCGCCGCCGACAGGTCGATCAGGCGACTTCGGCGTCTTGGTCCGCGATCGTTGATCACCACTTCAACCGATTGGCTGGTGTGGAGGTTGGTGACCCGGACCTTGGTGCCAAGCGGCAGCGACCGGTGTGCCGCCGTCAGCTCGGTCTGGCAGAATCGCTGCCCGCTGGCGGTCTTGCGGCCGTGCAGCTTGTCGGAATAGACGGCTGCCACTCCCTGCATCGGGTTGGTCGGTTTGACGGGGGTCGAAAGGTGATGCTTGGTTGAGGTATGCGATGGTTTTGGCGCTTTGGCCGAGGTGGCGGCGTTGAGCGATTGAGCAAGGGAAAATTCGATCATCGCCAAGCCGATTATCATGACTAAAACGAGCTTGGTGGTCTGCATAATAATGTTCTGTTAGATTGGAAACATTCAGGGCCTCTTTGAAAGAAAAAAGAAAATAACATAAATTCGATACATTGCAACACAAACCTGCCTCCGATCCCTTCCCGACCCGGTAAGGTCCCCGAAAAAACAGCACAAATTATCAGTCGCACCGACGCAAACAGACCCTCTTTTTCCGGCAAAAGCTTGATATCCTGTCCCCGAAATTTTCTTGGTTGCTGTGCGGACAAGAGGAAAAGGGGGACAGACCACGTTTTTCGGCGAGAGGTACTGCCGAAAAACGTGGTCTGTCCCCCTTTTCCCCCCAAAATTCGAGAGACCGACAAATCGCCAGATGTTTGCCCCGCCGGGGTCTTCTTTTTATCGATGAGGGAAATCCGGGGACGATGGGTGCCCTTGCCGCTGAGCCGGGCGGCGGGGTGCGGAACCGGAGCAAAGGGGCAAACTGTTTGAGCGCAGCGAGCGCCGGTTGGTCAAGCCAACCCGCTGTTCGCCCCGCCGGTTGCGCACCCTGGCGACCGGGATCGTCTCAGCGGCCGGGCTGCCCTTTCTTTTGGTTCTTTTCTTTGGGCACGCAAAGAAAAGAATGCCCCTCCCGGCGAGGGAGACCACGGTTGATTGTTACAGCAGACGGTGCAAGAAGGATTTGAAAGAAATTCGTGTTGTTGGTGGGCAAGCAAAGAACGCTTGCCCACCCTACCCGGATTTAAAGCGTGTTATTGCCCCCCAAGTAATGGAAGAATATATGGCCAAAGTTGAGAAACAGAGCTTGCGACTGAGGCAGTATTTTCTAAACCTGTGCATATCGTCTTCAAGATATCAGCTCTAGGAGCAGAACGAGTCAATTCTTTTCGTAAAAATTCAACATCCTCTATCTTTTCCTGCCTCTCATCAGAGGATAATATTTTATCTTGCTTCAATATCTCAATTATTTCGCTTAATATTTTAGTGAGTTCTCCTGAAAGAGAAGACTGAGTTATAGACGAACTGTGTGATGCGATATTGGAATCAATCACATTACCATGGATTGTTAAACTTTGGTCAATTTTTACAGCAGACCGAGAATCGGATTCTAAACATTTTGATTTATACGATGAAAAACTTCCGAAGGACAAAGCTTTTGATCCTGGATACTCGATCTCGCATGCTAATGCCAAATATTGAAATTCAGCACGTCCCATATCCTTGATAATTTGTTTGTCATTGAAACTTATATATCCAAGTTTTCGCAAATGAAATGCCCGCTGAACCAACGAATCAAAAAATGTCCGATCCTGAAGTCCTTCTTTATCTGGATTGACAATGCACAACCCACCATTTTCATGAGATTTTAAAATTTCTAGGGCTATGAAAAGTTCTTGATCAAGCATACCCATACTCTTCCCCCCATCACGAACACTTCGAATACCCACAATCCCGACACACCTCGCACCCCTCTTCAAACACCAGCTTCCCCTGACACTCCGGGCAAATCGAGGCAAATCCATGCTGGGTGGCGGCCATGAATGATTTCAACAGTTTACCCAACTGGGCCGGCAGATCGAGCATGTGACCGGAGGAGCGATCCAACTGTTTGATGATCTCGTCCATGGGAATCTGGTAGCGCAGGGCCAGGGACACCAGGCGGCAGGTGGTGGTCCACATGGTGGACTTGTCCTTCAGATCCACCCGGTTGTCGAAGGGGAACTTGGCAAAGACCTCCATGGGTTTCTCGTTCTCGTCGAAGCAGACGATCAGGTAGATGGTCTCCTGGTTGATATCCTTCAAGCGGTAGCGCTTGGCGCTGAGCACATCGGGCAGGGTCGACTTCTGCAGCAAGCCCTCGCCGGAGACCGTCGCGGTTTTGTCGGGGCTGGCGGCCACGGTGTTGAGCACCTGATGGTCGCGGGAGCCGTCGCGATAGACGGTCAACCCCTTGCAGCCCAGTTCGAAGCCAAGCATATAGGAGGTGCGGACATCGTCCTCGGTGGCCGTGGCCGGCAGGTTGATGGTCTTGGAAATCGAGGAGTCGACCCCGTGCTGCTGGAGGATGCCCTGCATGCGGATATGGCTCTCCGGGGCGATGTCCTGGGCGGTGCGGAAGATCTCCTGCCACTTAACCGGAATTTCGGCGTGCCCCATGACCGTGCCGCTGGTGGCCACCTTTTCCATCAATCCCGACGAATAGAAGCCCTCGGCCCGCGCCACCCGCTCGAACAGCTTGTTGACCATCAGGAGCCGGTCGCCGTCCATGACGTGCTTGATCATGACGATGGAGAAATAGGGCTCGCAGCCCGAGGCGCAGTCGGCGATCATCGACACCGTGCCCGTGGGCTGGATCGAGGTCAGGGCGGCATTGCGCCGGGCCGGATACTTGTTGATCGCCGGGTCGTAGGCCGGAAACGGGCCTTTCATCGCCGCCAGTTCGATGGAGGCCGCCTCGGCCTCCTTGCGGATGAAGGCCATGATCTCGGCCGAGGCCTGGCGACCCTCCTCGCTGGCGTAGGGCAATTCGAGCTGGATGAGCAGGTCGTGCAGCCCCATGATCCCCAGGCCGACTTTGCGGGTCTTCTGGGTCATCTCGGCGATCTCGGGGATGGGGAAGCGGTTGCAGTCGATGACGTTGTCGAGGAAGCGGACCGCGAGGCGCGCGGTGGCGCCGAGGCGCTCCCAGTCGACCTTGCCGTCCTTGACATACTGGGCCAGGTTGATCGAACCCAGGTTGCACGACTCGTAGGGGAGCAACCACTGTTCGCCGCAATTGTGGACATAGAGACCGTTGGCATCGAAGGCGTTGATGCCCGGCACCTGGACATCGAACACCTCTTCCCGGCCGGCCGGCTCCACCGACTCGACCCGAACAGTGAAGCGTTCCCGATTCAGGGTGCGGCGAAAACCCGCCAGCAGGGTGCGTAGCTTGGCCTGCTTTTCGCTGTCGGCAAAACCGATGCGCTCGGCGAACGACAGGAGGTTGTCCCGGCTGACAAGCAGCTCGAACTGCGCCTTGATCGGATATTCCCTGCTGCCGCCCTTGCCGTCCGGCAAGGCCTTGGTCCCGGCAGGCCGCCGGGCATAGAGGTTTGACCCGATGCCCAGCCGCAGCAGCATCCGTTGCACCGCCTCCAGGGTCGCGCGGCAGCTCTGGGCCAGGCGCACCGAAACACCTTTGCGGCGATCGCCCTGGACCGAACCGTCGGTATCGAACAGCCCACGCAAAAAGCCCTGATAGAAAAGGGAAGAGGCGCGTTCGATCTCCGGCGTGATGGTTTTGTATCCCGGCATCATACCCATGGTCGCGGCCAGATCCCGCAACGGCGCCGACTGCAAGCGCAGCTCGTCCCGGCCGTCGACACCATGGAAGCCGGAAAAATCGGCCCGATGGACCAGGGCCGCGGCACAGCACCGTTCGGCCTCCGCCATGACCGCCAGCGGTCCGGGACGGCGGCCGCCGTTGACCGCCTGGTCGCTCCACACACTCAGCACCGCGGCTTCCGGCTTCAGGGTGCCGTCGCCGAGGAGCAGACCCAGGAGGTAGCCCTCCTCTTCCGAGCCCCGGCCGGCCCAGCCGGCAAGGCGGCGATGATCGTGCAACAGGATTTCGTCGCCGGGGACGAGTTGGCCGGCCTCGACCCAGCCGCTCTCCAGCCGCCAGCGGGTTTTATGGAGCACCTTGCGGACCGGGTGATCTCCGGTCAGCCGCAGGGTGCAGCCCTCGACGGTCGTCAGGGCCAGCACGTCCTTGACGCCGGTGGAGAAGAAGCCCTGGTCCGTGGAGGGCCACAGCCGGCCGTTCACCGCCAGTTCGCACGGCCGGCCGACCAGCTCGCGCACCCGGCGGGGTCCCTGGCCGGTCTGCACCCAGGTCTCTCCAGTGACGCAAGGGTTGGTGGCCTCGAACTTGCCCAACTGGGGGGTGGCGTTGTCGCGGTTGGCGGCGTCGATGAACAGCACGCCGGGCTCGCCGTTGTGCCAGGCGAGGTCGACGATCTTGTCGAAGACCTCGCGGGCGCGCAGGGACTCGACCACCTTGTTGTTGGAGGGGTCGACCAGGTCGTATTCGAGGTCGTTCTTGACCGCGTTCATGAACAGGTCGGTAATGGCGACGCTGAAATTGAAGTTGGTGTAGCGGGTCTGGTCCTGCTTGGCGACGATAAATTGAAGAATGTCGGGGTGATCCACCCGGAGCACGCCCATATTGGCGCCGCGGCGCTTGCCGCCCTGCTTGATGGTCTCGGTGGCGGCGTCGAACACGGCGGCAAAGCTTAAGGGGCCGGAAGCCACGCCCTGGGTGGAACGGACCGCCGAGTTCTTGGGGCGCAGGCGGGAGAAGGAATAGCCGGTGCCGCCGCCGGTCTTGTGGACCAGGGCGCCGTTGCGGATGGAGGTGAAGATGCCGTCCATGGAGTCGTCCACCGGCAGGACGAAGCAGGCCGACAACTGGCCGAGATCGGTGCCCGCGTTCATCAGGCAGGGGGAATTGGGGAGGAAATCGAGGTAATAGATCATCGAAAAGAAGCGGTCGCCCAACCCCTCGTAATCCGGGAGGTCGCGGTCGACCGAGGCCACGGCTTCCGACACCCGACGGCAGAGGGTTTCCCAGTTTTCGATCGGCTTGCCCTCCGCGTCCTTGAGGTAGTATCGCCGTTCGAGCACGGTTTCCGCGGTCTCGGTCAGTTGCTGCCGGGGTATGCTTCTGTTCATGATGGCCTCTTGTGCTGAATTCATCTCATCTTCTCCTCTCCGCGATCAACGCCCGCCCTGCCTCCGCTCCTCGCCCTCTTCCCGAACCCTTGCGGTGCGCGCCGTTCGAGCCGGGACGATGCAGCCGGAATATCCGGGGTCGTCGTTCTCATCGACGGGCACATTATCACAACATATAGAGCGCATCAAGCGCAATTCATGCCACATGTAGTGTTTTTTAAAACATCCTGTTTTCAACGAGTTCAGGCGAAACGAAGAAAAAACGCCCCGCGCCGGGATCATTTCCGGCCACCACCATCCCCCTTGGGGGCAACAGCCGGTCCGGCGACGGCAACCACCCGCCGTCAGGGGCGAAAAAACCTCGCTTCTCTTGCCGCTTGCGCATTCGCACCGCTGCCATTATAGTGGAAAAAATTTTGACCCCTTCGTCGGAGCCCCGGCACGGCAGAACCTGAGACTCGGAAAAACAGGGCGTTACGGCACAGGGAACGTTGTTCTCGGGACTATTTCCGAGAACGGCCCGTTCGCCGCAACCACTGCGGCCGCCAATTCGGGAAAAGACAAAACGACCGCCCGCTCCGGTCACCCCGTCAATCACACCAACGACCCACACCAAGGACACCATCCACCCATGCTGAAAAAAACCCTCCTCTGCGCCGCCCTGCTGCTGCCGCTGACCGTCCAGGCCCAGGAACTCAAGAAGAACAACTCCGCCGGCGACCTCAACTGGTCGGTGCAGGCTTCCTGGTCCATCCCGGCCAAGCCGCTCGATATCGCCCAGACCCTGGACAACAAGAAGGTCTTCATCCTCGGCGCCGACGCCAAGGTCTACATCTTCACCCCGGACGGCAAGCAACTGGGCGTGCTGCCGGTCGACCCCAGCGTCAACGCCATCGACATCGCCGCCCGGGGCGAAATGCTCTACCTGATCAACAACAAGGCCAACACCTACACCGCCATCGACGTCAGCTTCAACCAGAAGATCGACATCGTCGGCGCGCCGGTGCGGGGCAAGGTGGATGCACCGGTCACCCTGGTGCTGTTCTCCGATTTCGAATGCCCCTGGTGCGGCAAGCTCGAACCGGTGCTGGCCGAATTGCTGGCCCAGAACCAAGACAAGCTGCGCATCATCTTCAAGCACCTGCCGCTGCCCATGCACCCGCAGGCCGAACCGGCGGCCCTGGCCGCGATCGCCGCCCAGAAGCAGGGCAAATTCTGGGAGATGCATGACGCCCTTTTCCAGACCACCAACTGGAGCCCCACCACCATCGACGAAACCGCCCTGCGGCTCGGCCTCAACATGGAGAAATTCCGCGCCGATCTGGCCAGCCCGGAGGTGCAGGCGCAACTGGCCAAGGACAAGAGCGACGCCCAGGCCGCCGATGTCAATGCCACGCCGTCGATGTTCGTCAACAACCGGCCGGTGAAGGATCGGTCCCTGCAAAACTTGCAGAAGATGGTGACCGAGGCCCTGGCCGGAGCCGGGGTCAAGTAAGGTGAAGCCTTCCGTTGCCCTCAACGTCGAGACCTCACGGGAACTTGATTTTGCCGACAACCGCATCGCCCAGCAGCTGTTCGGCGAACTGAACCGCAACCTGCTCACCATCGAACAGGCCACCGGGGTGACCATCAACGCCCGCGGCAACGGCCTGAGGATCAGCGGCCGGGCACACGCGGTGGAGTTGGCCGCCTCCACCCTGCAACAGATGTACGGCCTCTTGCTCAAGGGATATCCGGTGTTCAGCCAGGACATCGCCTTCGGGCTCAAGATCCTCGAATCCTCGCCCCAGGCGCGGCTGGAGGAGATCTTCCTCGACAAGGTCTGCATCACCTCGCGCAAACGGGTGATCTCGCCCAAATCGGTCAACCAGAAGCTCTACATCGAGGCGATCCGGGAAAACGACATCGTCTTCGGCATCGGCCCGGCCGGCACCGGCAAGACCTACCTGGCCGTGGCCATGGCGGTCTCGGCCCTGGCCAAGGAGCAGGTGGCCAAGATCATCCTCACCCGGCCGGCGGTGGAGGCCGGCGAAAAGCTCGGCTTCCTCCCCGGCGACATGGCCCAGAAGGTCGACCCCTATTTGCGGCCGCTCACCGACGCCATCAACGACATGATGGGCCAGGAGCGCACCCAGGAGCTGACCGAGCGCGGGGTGATCGAGGTGGCGCCGCTGGCCTTCATGCGCGGCCGCACCCTCAACAACGCCTTCATCATCCTCGATGAGGCCCAGAACACCACCCGCGAGCAGATGAAGATGTTCCTCACCCGCATCGGCTTCGACTCCCAGGCGGTGATCACCGGCGACGTCACCCAGATCGACCTGCCGGGCACCCAAAAGTCCGGGCTCATCCAGGCCGAGAAGATCCTCACCGGCATCAAGGGCATTGCCTTCCGCCATTTCTCCAAGGCCGACGTGGTCCGCCATCCCCTGGTCCAGGAGATCATCCAGGCCTACGAGCAGCAGGACACGGCCCGGCGCAAACGATCGGACAGCGAGGCCTGAGATGCCCACCCATTGCACCTTTTCCGCCGAAATCGGCCGCCAGCCCCTCAACCGCAAGCTCCTCCAACAGCGCTGCGATACCCTCCTCCACCTGCTCAAGCTGGAGCGGGCCGAGGTCAGCGTGGTTTTCCTCGGCGATGCCGAGATGGCGGCCTACAACGAGCAGTACCGCAAGAAACAGGGGCCGACCAATGTCCTCTCGTTTCCGGCCGCTGGGGGCGACGACGGCTTCGCCCCGCCGGAGAACGAGCTGGGCGATATCCTGGTCTCGGTGGACACCGCCCGGCGCGAGGCCGGCCGGGAAGGACACAGCCTGCACCACCGCCTGACCGAGCTGATCATCCACGGGATGCTCCACCTCATCGGCTACGACCACGAACGCTCGGAGGCCGAAGCCCTGCGGATGTGGGATTATGAAAAAGAGTTGTTCCAGCAGATTCAGACAGCAAGGAGTGTTGCCATGCCCTATCTCGCCATCAATGTTGACCATGTGGCCACCGTCCGCCAGGCGCGCGGCGGCGCCGAACCGGACCCGGTGCTGGCCGCCTCGCTCTGTGAACTGGCCGGGGCCGACGGCATCGTCGTCCATCTGCGCGAGGACCGGCGCCATATCCAGGACCGGGACGTGCGCCTGTTGCGGCAGACGGTCAAGACCCGGCTCAACCTGGAGATGGCCAATGTGCCGGAGATCGTCGACATCGCCCTGGAAGTGGGGCCGGACATGATCACCCTGGTGCCGGAGAAGCGCAAGGAGCTGACCACCGAGGGCGGGCTGGATGTATTGGCCAATGCCAAGAAGGTGGGCAAGACCATCGGAAAGATGCGCAAGGCGGGGATTCCGGTGTCGATCTTCGTCGATCCGGACGCGGCCCAGGTGCAGGCGGCGCTCGATGCCGGGGCCACCTATGTCGAGCTCCACACCGGTCGCTACTGCGAGGCCCGGACCATGGAGGAGCAGGAACGGGAATTTCATCTGATCGAGCAGATGGCGGAACTGGCCTATGAATCGGGGCTGCGGGTCAATGCCGGCCACGGCCTCGACTACCGCAACGTCCACCCCATCGCCGCCCTGCCCTTCATCGACGAGCTGAGCATCGGCCACGCGGTGATCAGCCGGGCGGTACTGGTGGGGCTGGAGAACGCGGTCCGGGAGATGCTGGCCATCGTCCGGGCGGTCGGCTGAACCAGCATGGCTGGACCAAATTGGCCGGCCGCAACGAACGAGCGGTAGGGGCTGGGCGCGCCGTGCCCTATTCCGGCATGGCACCGCCACCCGAACCAACATCGTTCAGATAAAAACGGCCGTTCCAGCGGCGGCCGGGCCTCACATCTCCTTGCCAAGGCCGAGGATGTGGTCGGTGGCGCCGAGCACGATGAGGATGTCGCCGGTCATGATGACCGTTTCCGAGCGGGGATTGAACAGCATGGCGCCGTCCTGGCGCTTGATCGCCACCACGATGACGTCGTACTTCTTGCGAATCTCGGACTCGATCAGGTTTTTGCCGTTGAGGTGCGAGGTCGCGCTGACCTGTAACTCCTCCATCATCAGGTCGAGTTCGCCGGCCCGCATGGTCAGGTCGATGAAGTCTGCGACCGTCGGCCGGACAATGAGATGGGCCATGCGGCGGGCACCGATGGAATAGGGCGAGATCACCTTGGTGGCGCCGGCCCGCTTGAGCTTGGTCTGCACCCCTCGCCCGCCGCTGGACCGGGCCATGATGAAGAGGTTCGTGTTTAGCCCCCGGGCGGTGAGGGTGATATAGAGATTGTCGGCGTCGGAGGCGACCACCGACACCAGCCCCTTGGCCCGTTCGATGCCGGCGGCTTGCAGTACTTCGTCGTCCGCCGCCTCGCCTTGCAGCCGCAGGTAGCCCAATTCTTCCAAGGTCTTGATCTCTTCCTCGTCCTTCTCGATGACCAGGAAGGAGCGATGGTGCTCCTGGAGGATCTTGCAGATTTCCTTGCCGATCCGACCAAAGCCGCAGACGATGTAATGCTCCCGCAACCGGGCGATCTCCTTGTTCATTTTCCTCCTCTTATACAGGCCGCGCAGCTCCCCCTCGATCATGGTTTCCGTCACCTTGGTGAAGGAATAAAACACAAAGCTGACGCTGCTGATCACCAGAAGAACGGTAAAGATCCGGCCGGAAGGATGCACGGGGACAAAATCGCCGTAGCCCACGGTGAACACGGTGATGATGGTCAGATACATCCCGGTCCAGAAATCCATGTTCTCGAAGTACATGTACCCGAAGGTGCCGCTCAGGACCAACAGGACAAAAACGACGGCTATGATGATGACTTTTCGCATGCTCTCCGGTGGATCTCGGGGTAGGGCCTCAATCGGCATCGCGCCAGCATAGCACATCCGCCCGATGGAATCCACTGTTAACCTGCCGTAACTTCAACGGCTTTGCCCAAATGAGGTTTGACAAAGGGTAGGGAGGAGTGTATAAAAACGCCATCCTGCCCGGATGGCGGAACTGGTAGACGCAAGGGACTTAAAATCCCTCGGCCCTAGGCTGTACGAGTTCGATTCTCGTTCCGGGTACCAAATTAAAACGGCCACTTAGCTTTTAAGCTGGGTGGCTGTTTCTGTTTCTGCAATTTTGCAAGTAAGCAAACAGTAAGCAGTAAGCAGGCGGCAAGCAGCTTGGAGCAATCCGGGCCATGTCCGCCACAGGGTAAAAAAAATCCCCCCTGTTCCGGTCGGATTCCTCCAAAGATCCGGTCATCCAGGCTGTTGTCCCTTTTGACATCTAAAAATAATCCCCTTCGCCCATTCTGCGCATCGTCTATACCAACCGAGTTGGTCATGCTGTTCAACCTGAGCGAAGAAGAGGGGGAGCCAGCCCTGGAAATGGGCCCATAAAAAATCGAAATCTTTGCGGGCCTCCGAGGAGTGCATGACTTCCCCGGACAACCAGGCAAGGAACTCGCTCTCCACCGAGATGTGGTCTGGCAACCCATCAGGATGCAAACCATATTTACGATACATTGCAGCAACCCGCATGGTTGATGCCCCCATGAGTGTTCCTTCAAGATACACCGATCCATAGGGGGCACACGCGACCTCGGGCAGCGCATTGACAAAAAGGCGGACGTATTCATTCTCCAAAAGGATTGGGTCAAGCTGCGTCCTTTCAGTGAGTAACGCCTGTGCCTCGACTCCCACGCCATCTGGAATGGGAGCCGAGATTGTTTGCGCATCAGGATAGCTGAACAGGCGGGAAATGGCCAAGAGGTCATGGGCGTTGATTGTATTCGACATCAGGCGTTCTCTTTGACCAAAATGGGCAGCTTGGAAATCGCCAGCACAACCAGGAAAACCGCATAGGCCATTATACCCAGCAGAATCACCACCTCCACCAGTGATGGGGTATAGCTGTACTGATCGAGAAAGGTGCTCATGCCGGGCAGGAAACGTCCCGAGGATATTGGCAGTGCCCAGTGGGTATTGGGCAGGCCCAAGGGGGTCATGGTCATCGGGATGTTGTTGTAGGCTGCCGGCATGATCAGGAAACGGTGGACAAAGACACCAGCAATAAGGATTCCTGAACTCAGCGCCAGCAGTGGCAAAGAGCGTCGGACGGCTGGCAGCATGAGGAGCCCAGCACCAATGAGTGGCGCCGCGACCTCAAAGATATGCGCCCAAGCAAAATCACCCCAAGCAATCTCCATGATCCGGTGGGTTTCCGCATTGCCATACCAGGCATGGATGACCAAGTCGTTCATCATCAAAAAGAGGTGGATACAAGTAGCCATAAAGATGATTAAGCCGAGCGTCCGATAGGCTGGTTCGTATTGTTTTCCTGTGCCATAGGCCAATGCCCCCGCCAGCAGAACGACCGTGGTGCCAACCGCGATGGCGACCGAGACGAAATCCGGGGCCATGGCCGGTGAATGCCACCAGTCGCGAGCGCCTTGGGTGGAAAAAATCCAGGCCGTCACTACATGGATACCGATGGCGAACAGCAGGGCCACTGGTGCAATTCGTTTGGCCCAGCGTTCGGAAAAATGATGGGCATTCTCCACCTTGATGGCGAGCCAACTGAGCTTGCCGGTCAGTTCGGGCAGCATCAGAATATAGAGATAGATTGCCGAGGCCAGGGCATAGAGATTCAGAACAATGACGTCCCACACCAGCGGAGACATGAAATTGGGATGGAGAATGAGATTGTAGAGACGCAACGGTTGGCCAATATCCGGGAGGACAATCAGCATAGCGGCAGTGACATTGGCAAAGGCAGTGAGGGCGCCGAGTTTTGCCAGGGGTTTGAGTTGCTTAACCCCAAAGAGATAGATTGAAGAGGTGAGCACTAGGCCACCGGCGGCGTTGCCGACAAAAAAGGCCAAACCTGAGATATAGAGCCCCCAATTGAAGGAGTTCTCCATATTGGTTAAGATCAAGCCTTCCTTGAGCTGGTAAAACCAAACCACAAGCGCGATGAGAAAGAAGGCGCCACTGACCCACAAACTGCGTTTCATTATAACAGACATAATCACACCTCCTTGGGTTTGGGCGGCAGATAGAAGACGGTGGGCTTGGTCCCTTTTTCCGGTAACAAGGTAAAGGCATCGCGTGCCTTGATCATCTTACTGACTTCACTGTGGGGATCGTCGAGATCACCGACGAAACGAGCCTTGCCGGGACAGCCGCGAACGCAGGCAGGCAACTCACCTTTATCTCGATACTGGGCACAAAAGGTACACTTCTCGACGATACCTTTGGGGCGGAGTGGCGTGTAAACCAGACGACCTTTATGGCGGTGGTCCTCAGGATAGCCATAATGATATCTTTCTTGATACTCAGACCGTTGATGGGCTTTTTCCGGGCCTTCCCAATTAAACTGGCGGACACCGTAGGGGCAGGCCGACATACAATAGCGACAGCCGATACAGCGTTCATAATCAATGAGTATTGCACCGTCTTCGGCACGGTAGGTGGCCCCAACAGGGCAGACCTTTTCGCAGGGCGCATTCTCGCAATGCTGACAGTGGACCGGGAGGAAATACTCGACCCCTTTAGCGGGAGGGGTCAGGTGGCGATGGCTTCCCGGGGTGAACACCCGGTTCCACCATGTTTCCGGCGGCTGGGCATTATGCTGTTTGCAGGCAACCATGCAGGACCGGCAGCCGATACACTTTTCCAGATCAATCACCATTCCCATCTTCATGCGCTCATCCTCCTGATATCAACGAGACATTCGTTCCACACCGTCGTCGGTGACCAAATGCCGGGCACGAAATAAATTTCATGCAAAGGTTTGATCCAAGGATACGTCAAGGAGTTGTACGATTCCTCCCCAAGATAGCGTGACCACCATCCTTCTTCGAAAATGACGGTACCCGCACTGCAACCAGGGTCGAGAATCGCATAGGCCCTGGTCTTGCCACGATCGTTATAGATTTGGACCAACTCCCCATTTTTGATCCCGCGAGATGTGGCATCTTGGGGATTGAGAAAAACCTTGGCCTTGTTGTCTTGCAGTTCGAGGAGGATGCTATTGTTGGAATGGGTCGAATGAACCCGGTAGAGCGAATTCTTGGTGACATACCGTAATCGATACTTCTCTTTTGCAGCGGGGTTGGCCTTGTACTCGGTCTCTAGATAGGTCTCCTTGTGGACAGGTAGTTGTTCGCCCTCCTTCAAGAAAAGGTCCTCGTCTTTGTAAAATTCGATGCGGCCGCTACGGAGAAATTGTGCGGTGGCCTTGATTGGCGCCGGATAGCTCGGTGGCGGAAAGGGAACACGATGCTGCACCTGCTCGTAAAATGGAACCTGCCGATCACCAGGAGCGGGCGAATGCAGGCGAACCGGCCCCTTCTTCAGCATTTCCAAAGTGATGCCTGCTGTTTCCGCTCCGCCTGTTGCTAAAAGAAGCTCGATGACCTTGAGTGCTGCCTGCTTTTCATCGAGTTGCGGGAAAAAATGCTGCTCAAATGCAGGATTGAGCCGTTTGGCCAGCTCGCGGAAGATCCAGAGTTCGGACTTGCTTTCAAACAACGGGTTGATTGCCGGTTGCTGCAGCTGCAGATACGGGTGGAGGATGGTGGCGGTCAGATCGTATTTCTCATACCAGGACGGAGCGGGAAGAACCACATCCGACCACATGCAGGAAGTGGACATCTGGAAATCGGTGGTGAGAATGAACTCCAATTCACCGGAGGTTGCCCGCTCCTTGAGGCGATTGCTCATGTTGTGCTGATCAAAAGGATTCCCCCAACCTCCCACCATGGCCTTGATCCCGTTCTTGGGATAATTGGGGCCCTTGCCCTGGAGAAAGTGCAGATAGGCGACCCAGTTGATCTTTGAGCCCTCTGGGAACCACCAGCTTTTTACATTGAAGCGTATCCGATACTGACCGGCATAGGTGGAGATTCCGGCGCCGCTTTTGCCAATGCTGCCGGTAAGAACCGGCAAAAGGGAAAGTGCCCGGCCTTTGAGGTCGCCATTGTACCACTGATAATTGCTGGCACCGTAAATGACATGGATAGGGCCATTTTTTGCCGCATCCACAGCAACCCGCTCAACTTGGACAGGATCAAGACCGGTTATGGCGGCGACCTGACCAAGGGTGTACGGGACAAGATTTTTTCGCAAGGCGGTAAAAACGGTTTCCACTTTAATGGTGTTACCGTCGGTAAGAGTTACCTCGTATTCCCCTTCAAGTTCAGCGTGGGTTGGATTGAGTTTTTCTGGATCGAGGATACGAAAATCTTCCCCGCAGCGGACGACAAAAAGCCGGCGGTATTCGGGGATATTCCAGCTTTCGGCCTCTGAAGAAAGAGTGGCCACCTCCCCTGCCAGCAGGCGCTTGCCTGTATCCTGGCGCACCAGGATCGGAAAATCAGTGAAATCTTGGAGAAAGGCGGCGTCGTAGAGCCCGCGGTCGATGATGACCTTGGCCATGCCAAGTCCCAGTGCAGCATCGGTATCGGCCTTGATCGGCAGCCATTCGTCGGCCTTCGCAGCCGTGCTGCAAAAGTCGGGATCAATGACCACGACACGGCCCCTGCGCTTTGCCTCCATGAGATGATGGGCGTCGGGGAGACGGGTTTGAATGACGTTGGAACCAAAAATGAGCGTGGTCCGGGCGTTGATCCACTCGAGTGATTCCAGCTCCTCGCTCTGCACACCGAAGGTCATCGGCCAAAACATGGGCAAATCACCATTCTGATCATAGCCATGGTGCATGGTCCAACCAGCCAACCCGGTCAGGGCGACCAGCGCGCCTTTCTGGACATAACCGGTACCGGGAACCTGAATGGTGGAGGCAATCGCTTCCGGACCATATTTGTCGCTGATTTCTTTTAATTTGCCGGCAGTATAATCGAGAGCCTCTTCCCAGGTTACCCGTCGAAATTTGCCGCTGCCACGGGGACCGGTACGAATGAGTGGGTATTTGAGGCGATCCTTGCCGTAGATGAGATCCATCATCGACAACCCGCGCAGACAACCACGAGGATTATAGGATTCTTCTGGATAATCGGCAGCTTGAATCAGTGTGCTGATGCGACCGCCAGTGACTCGTGCCTTAAAACCGCAGGCTCCGGTACAGTTGGGCGAACAGGTGGAGCGAACCAACTGGTCAACTTCTGCAGCGTAGGCGTTCGGATCATCCGAGAAGTGAAAGAATTTCAACCCAAAAGCTACGGCACAACCGGCACTCGCAGCTCCCCGTAAAAACTCTCTTCTATCAAGACGCATTGCATCCCTCCTTGTTTGAAGAACCAATCAGTGGCATCAATTTTTTATCGACACGAGAACAAGCGCGTAGTGGCCAGGCGCTGTAGAATTTGTAATTGATTAGTTTATTAGGCCTTTTTATCATTTTTGCTATTTTATATAATTTTATCCTACCATAGATTTTCCTCGAAAAAATTGACTTAGATCAAAGAAATTATTCTTTCCATGGATATCCTGTATTGAGCAAGACCTACAACAATCAAAAAAAGGATAATCATTATCAATGAAGAGTAAAAACACATCATCCTGCACAACAATTGATATCTCTGAACAAGATGTGGTTGCGGCCATGAAAGATATTCAGGGATATATCGACATTAGCCCCGGAGACTTCCGCGAGGTCTTCCAAGTGGCCTACAACCACGCCCTGCAGAGGATCAGAAATTCCCTTATGGCGCAGGACATTATGACCAAACCGGTTCAGTTTCTGGAGGCGGATATGGATCTGATTCAAGCTGCAACTTTTTTGGCGGAAAAACGGTTTTCCGGCGCTCCCGTCGTCGACGCCAACGGCAGTATTATCGGGGTGCTTTCTGAAAAGGATTTTCTGGCCAAAATGGGACTGGGCCAACCCCTCTCCTTCATGCAGATTGTTGCCCATTGCCTCACCAACAAGGGATGCATGGCGACTGCCCTGCGTAACCACGCCGTTTCGGAAATCATGACCACACCGGCAATCACCGCGGGCCCGGAGATAACAATAGGAGCAATCTCGGCCCTCTTCATCGACAAGCAGATCAATCGCCTGCCCATCGTTGACACCAATGGACGACCACAAGGAATCGTGACCCGTACCGATCTTGTCCAGTCGTATTGTCTTACCCGGTAGAGGCGCAATCAATGAACGGCTATCTGCAAAAAATGCGAGGTCAAGGCCAAAGCCCACCTCGGGTGAGTCTCGCCGAGGTGGGCTGGTCTTGGATCGGCAGCTTTCTCGGTATAGCGGCGGTTGCTCTCTTGCATTACAAGCTCCTCGACCAACATGGATTGATGTTGCTTCTTGGGTCATTTGGCGCATCGGCGGTGTTGCTCTATGGGGCTATTCGCAGTCCCCTGGCACAGCCGAGAAATCTGCTTGGCGGTCATGTGCTTTCTGCCGTGATAGGCGTTACGACCTTCCAGTGGTTGGGAATGTATCCTTGGCTTGCTGCGGCTGTGGCGGTTTCTGCCTCGATTGCCTTGATGCATCTGACAAGGACCTTGCATCCGCCTGGAGGAGCCACGGCCCTGATCGCGGTGATCGGCGGCCAAAGCGTGCACAAACTTGGGTATCTTTATGTGGTGATGCCGGTAGCACTGGGGGCCAGTATCATGCTGGTCATTGCCTTGGTCGTCAATAATATTCCCAAAACTCGCAAATACCCAGAGTTCTGGGTGTAAGAAATAGAGCTATTCCAAGCTGGACCGTGCCGCTATGGCTGCACGATTTTTATCGAGCTCTCCTGGAAAGGGAGGAAATTAATGTTTTGAAACCAGGGTGAACAGACCGCCAAGGGGATTGGATGCGATATGGACACCTTCGACATCAAGCCTGTGGATAACCCGGAAGCGGATTTGAAGGTTATACTGGGACAAACAATTTCCAGACGTTACCCCCTTGTCTAACCTTGGTGGTTCGGCAAGGATATCGTCACTCTGAAATCTGAAATTCAAGAGGTAATCATTATGAAACTGACGAATTATGCTGTACTCGTGCTCTTTGCGTTCACCTGTTTCGGCATCCTCATCACGCCACGATTTGCAGCAGCCCATTGCGATGCGTTGGACGGCCCAGTCATCAAGGATGCTCGTTTGGCCCTGGAGAAGGGAGATGTTACACCGGTCCTTAAGTGGGTGCAGAAAAAGGATGAAGCCCAGGTGCACAAGGCTTTTAACCAGGCTCTCGCAGTGAAGACGAAGGGAGGGAAGATCAAAGAAGATGGAGAACATCGTTTCTTCGAGACACTGGTCAAGATCCATCGAGCTGGCGAAGGAGCCCCCTTTACCGGTCTCAAGCCGGCCGGCACAGTAGAGCCCGTCATCGCTGCTGCTGATACGGCGTTGGTCAGCGGTTCTGACGAAGAGTTGGTTAAATTGGTCACGGGTGCAGCGACCAAAGGCATTCGTGAACGACACCAGCGCGCAGCCGAGTTGTACAAGCACAAAGATGAAAGTGTCGAAGCGGGCCGTAACTATGTGGAGGCCTATGTGGAGTACACCCATTATGTGGAAAGGCTGCAGCAAGATGCCGAGGGGCACGCTGATCATTATAAGGAACCTGCCGGAAAAAAATCCGTGAACCGTCATGAGCATTGAATAAAGGCTTTCGTTAAGCCGTGACGGTATTCGCGCCCACAATATCGCTTTGCAGCAGGAGACGAATAGGGAATCTTCATCAATAGAAAAGACAACTGTCGGCGAGATTGTCGCTGCTGATTTCAGGGGGACAGCGCAAGTCTTTGCAGCTCGAGGCATTGACTTCTGCTGTGGGGGCAACATTCCACTGGCGACGGTCTGTGCCCAGAAAGGGATTGATACAGCTCAAATTATTTATCGACGGCCGTCGGATGCTCGCCATGCTGCGCATCACTGTTAAACGCGTTTATGACCCCATTGACGAAGATGATGGCGTAAGAGAACAATGAATCCAAAGAAGGAAACCATGCGAGCCATTGACGAACTGATTCAGGAACATGAGCGATTTCATGCCGTTCTTGAACAAATACCGGCGCTGTATCTGCGTGTTGATCCTCTCTGTCGGGCTTCGAGCTGAGCGGACCACCATGCGTCATGTGCTGCACACCGGCCAGACCCGCTGCTACGATGCAATCGGATCGGAGATTACTTGTCAGGGGAGCGGTCACGATGGCGAGTTGCAACCAGGAGCGCCATGGCCACTCGTTCGCTTCGAGGTCCACGGTCCGGTGGCCATCGACCATCTGACCGGGTTGACATGGACGCTTGATGCCAACATAGGCGAGTTCCCCTGCACCTGGCTGGAGGCCTTTGATCAGATTGCCTCCTTGAACAAGCAGCACTATGGTGGATATGCGGACTGGCGACTGCCCAATCGCAACGAACTGCGCAGCCTGGTCAGCTATCAGACAAAAAACCCTGCCCTGCCCGCCGACCATCCTTTCACCAACATTTTTCTCGGATGGTACTGGTCGTCGACCACCGCCGTCATCAATCCTGCCTATGCCTGGTCCGTCCATCTTGAAGGGGCGCGGATGTTTTATGGTCGCAAAGATCAGGCGTATCTTTTCTGGCCCGTTCGCGGTGTGGGCAATGGCCTCCTGCCGCGTACAGGGCAGCAACGGTGTTTCGATGTGCTCGGCAAATGGATCGAGTGCGCCGGAACCGATCAGGATGGAGATCTCAAGCTGGGAAGCCCCTGGCCAAGCCCCCGTTTTATGGTGAGGGGGGATACAGTTCACGACCGGCTGACGGACCTTTTCTGGTTCAGGCACGCTGATTTGACCGGAGAGCCGGTCAACTGGCAGCAGGCTCTTGCCGTCGTTCGTCAATGGAACGCGCAGCGAACCAAAGACACCTTGCTCTGGCGCCTGCCGACCATCAATGAACTCGCCTCACTGGTGGACTGTGACTCCCACTCACCCGCGCTATCGTCAGAACACCCTTTTACAGGAGTGCGTGTGAGCTATTGGACATCGACCACCAGCTGTTTCGAAACGGATTGGGCCTGGGTCTTGTATCTCGACAAAGGCGCATGTGGCGTCGGACACAAGCCTTTGCCATCATTTTATGTCTGGCTGGTTGGCGAGGCCATGCACGGGCGGGAGGCGTCGATTGCACAGTAATGCAGCGAACACTGTCATGTTCCTCTCAACAACTGGAGGTGATCAATGCCAATGTGATGCGGTATAGAGAGTCGGTACCGCAGGGAATGATTCAATCGTACGCCCTGCTCCGGCTTCTTCGTATGTCACCCCATCCCTAATATGATAGATCCGTTTGAACGTTGGGATGATTTTTTCGTCGTGGGTGACAACGATGATGGCGGTCTCGAACTTGCTTGCCATGGTGTTCAATATGCGAATGACAGCCAGTGCGCGTTCGCTGTCAAGAGGGGCTGTGGGCTCATCGGCAAGGATCACTGGCGGACGGTTGATCAGACCTCTGGCAATAGCGACCCGCTGCTGTTCTCCGCCGGAAAGCTGCGATGGCATGGCTCGGGCGCGATGCTCCACATCTAGCGATGTGAGAAGTTCAATGGCCCGCCGGCGCGCCTCGTCATTAGGCGTCCTTGCGAGCATAGGCAGCAAGGCGACATTATCGGTCACATCAAGAAAAGGGATGAGATAGGGGGCTTGGAAAATAAAGCCTATTCGATCACGACGTAATGCCCGCAGGTCGTTGACCATCCAACCGTCATCATAGATCATCCTGTCACCGAGGATCATCCGGCCGGAAGTCGGCTCAATCACTGCGCCGAGGCACTTAAGCAAGGTGGTTTTGCCTGAACCTGAAGGTCCGATCAAGCCGACCACCTCGCCCGGAGCGACCTGCATATCCACGCCCTTCAAGGCATCGACAGCAGTATTTCCACTGCCATAGCGTTTTTTCAACCCTTCTATCCGAATACCTTTGCCAGTCATCTCACCCTCCAATGGCCTCGGCCGGATCGATCTTCATGGCGGCACGAATGGCAACAACGCTCGATAACATGCAGATCACCACTATGGCACAAAACCCCAATACAGAATCAAGCGGCTCCAGCAGTACATATTTGGGAAAGATCGGCGCCATCACCAAGGTGGCGGTGATCTTGCCCACCACAAAACCGATTATCCCCAAGGCGATGGCTTGTTGCATGATCAAACCGACAATAGTGCGATTTTTGGTGCCGATCAGCTTGAGAACCGCAATCTCCCCGATCTTTCCGAGCGTCAGTGTATAGATGATGAAGGCGACGATAGCCACGCTGACGATCGAAAGGATCACCAGGAACATCCCGATTTGCTTGGCCGAGGTGGCGATCAGCTTGCCGATGAGGATTTTCTCCATCTGGCTGCGGGTGTACACGGTCAAATGTTTCCACCGGCGGATTGATGCCGCCACTTCATCCACGTTATGGCCGGCTTCAACCTGGACCAGAATCGCGTTGACGTAGGGGTTGGTGCTTTGCGAGGCGATGACCGCATCCAATAGGCCCGGAACCTGCGGTCGATTGAAAGCCGGATTTGCTGCAGTACGGTGGCGCTGCTGCCAAATGGCGTCATTGTCCTTGAGAAACTGAGCTTCCTGGGCATCCTTTATTGGAATAAACACCATCGGATCACCGCCGGAAGAGACCATTCGACGCGTCAATCCAACGACGGTATAGAGGTTGCGACGGATCTCGATGCGGTCGTTGAGTTTGAATCCGGTAGCCATGTCAGCCACGGCCTCGTAATGACCACGGGTGATGTGCCTGCCGGCGACAAGATACGCCGGCCAACCTGGCGTACCGGGTTCACCTGCCATGATACCGGTGACCATCGCCCGAACGTCGCGCTCACCGAGGCGCACTTGCATGGTGAAATAGGTGACATTGGCCACCTTCGCAACCCCCGACATGCTGCGGACGCCACGCCAGGCATCATCATAGATGCTCGAGGATTCAGCATAGGGGCCAAGGGTGTCCTGTTGTACGACCCAGAGATCAGCGCCGCTGTTGTCGAGCAACGCCTTACCGTCGTCCACCAGGCCACGGTAGATCCCTGCCATGGAGAGCGTCACCCCGATCAACAGACCAAGCCCCATGCCGGTAAAAACAAACTTGCCCAGGGAGTGCAATATGTCTCGGCCTGCTAAGCTGATCATGGCTTTACTCCTTGCAGATGATCAACCACACGAATATGGCTCCTCGCGTTTAAGGTTCTGGCGCTGTACACCACTATTTGGTCATCAATTTTGAGACCTTCACGCACCTGCACATGGCCATCCAAATCAGCACCCCCCAGGGTGACTGGGATGAAGCGCAACTCGTCATCGATGACCTGCCATACGCCAATCTTGCCATGGATACGCTGGATTGCTGCGTTGGGAATGATCGGTCCGGCCGGCAGCGCAGGTAAAAACACGGTCACTTCGGCTAGTTCACCGACAGCCGGCAGTCGTTCAGGAAAATGGTCAAACACAACCTTGGCAAGCGTCTCCTCGGTCACAGCATCGGCCATCGGCTCCAACCGTAAGACTCGACCCTGCTGTAAATCGGCTGCCCGCGTGCGTAATACGATACCGACCGGCAGATCAGCGGCGAGCCCGTCCGAATGAATCTGATCAAAACGTGCATTGATCCACAGGCTCTTCGGATTGATCGTCTCGATCACCGCCTGACCGGCTACAATTGTGGTGCCAGGATCTGCATTCCGCGCGGAAACCAATCCATCAGCCGGAGCGACCAGCACGAGGCTTTTCCGTTGTTCCCGCAGCGCCTCCCTTTCGGCCTGAACACGGGCTAATTCAGCGCGGCTCGCATTCAGGTTCGCCTCGGCTACCTGTTGTTCACGTTTTTTGGTGAAAAGGATCTCTTCACTTGTCGAACGCACTCCCAGTAACTCTTGATAGCGGCGCGCCTGCGTTTGTGCATAAGCCAGGCTTGTCTGGGCTTCACTCAGCTGTGCTTCGGCGCGCTTCAAAGCGGCTTCCTGGGCATGGATTCGCTGATCGAGATCAACCGGATCCATTTCCCCTAACACCTGCCCCGACTTAACGTAATCCCCCACATCTACATCCAGGCTTTTGATTCGCCCTGCGAAGGTGGGACCTATTTTGTAGGTGTATCTGGCTTCAACCGTACCGATACCGAAGAGTCCAGGAGCGACGGATCGACTTTCCACCCTGGTCACTGTTACTGATACCGGTGCCAAAGGCCCTGAGCGGAGGGCCACATAAACAAAGAGGACAAGCAGGGGCAGGAGTACCACGAGCATTATCAGAGTGCGTCTTTGCAGAGGCAATCGTTTCATTGCGCCCTCCTCATCCCGCGATGATAAAGAGTAAAAACCCGTGGAGCATCCTGGAGGATACGCCCCACATCACCGGCCAGGAGCGATTGCATAACCAACCCCTGGATGGCACCGATAAATAGAAGAGTCGCCGCCTCCGTGTCGAGGTTCATGTCCAATTCCCCCTGAGTCTTTCCTTCTTCGATCAGCCGGTGCAGTCGTGCCCTGTATTGCTTGATGAGAGTCTGGGCTATGTCTTTAGCCGCTGTTTTTCCAACCGATTGTAGTTCGCCAAACAAGAGGTGAGGAACTCCTGGATGCATGGCAACAAATTCAACATGAGCCATAAACATGGCACTCAATGCTGCAAGAGGAGATGCCTCTCCCTGGGTAGAGGTGTCCAATCTTGCCAGCAACCGTTCGGCCACCCACTCCATCACAGCCTGCGATATTGCGTCTTTATTTGGGAAATGTCGAAACAACGCCCCCTGGGTTAGTCCCATGCGCTTGGCAATTGCTGCTGTTGTGATACCCTTTGGATTTTGTTCTGCCGCCAACTCAATCACGGCTTCGACAATCACGGCACGTCGTTCCTCGGCCGGGAGACGGTTTTCCTGGTTACTCATGGCACCCTCTTTAAGATAGTAATTAATTACTATCTTAAGATTACCATCTTCTTTGTCAAGGACGCTTAATCGTATAGATCAGGAGAATAAATACTTTTCCTTCGCTCCATGTCTATGTCGTCAGCAATATCGTCCTTGGCGAACTAAGCAAATAACTTGCTTTCATCTCCTTGTTGTTGCTGCTGTTGCTGGTGATCGCGTTCTTTTTCCCTGTGGATGTGGCAATAAGTATTCCATACATGCATATCCTTCCCCGCTCATCCATCGGGAGCTGTTACGTCATGCTCCCGGCGGAGCCATGTCGTCTTGCTCCCAAATTCATAGGAGGCAACACCATGGCACCATTGCAGGAACAGATCCAATCCATCAACGAACGCTTGCGAGCATTCGGCATCGAGGCAATTCATGAAATCAATCAAGTTGACCGACAAGGGAGGTAATCAGATCGGTCAGATCAAGTACGGTTTCGGCCGCAGTACGTCCTCGACAGCGTCAACGAGGTGCTCGGTCCGGAGAATTGGCGGTACGAACTGACCAAGAAAAAATTTTCGAGCCCCAGGCGGTCGCCGAGGTTCGATTGTATGTGAAGATCGACGGTGACTGGCTCTGCAAGGGCGCACAAGGGACAGATGTAGATCGTCAAAGGCAATATCGGCGATACCCAGAAAGGGGCCATCACCGATGCCCTCCAGGAATGGATGTCGCTGCTGTCCATCGGCGGCGATGCCTACAAGGGACTGTTGAAGAACGTCTTCGGGAACCCAACTACCCAACGCGACCGAAAATCAAACCCGCATCCTCAACCAACACCTCACTGAACCACTGGGGTGATAGTGTTGATTGTTTGTGGGCTTGAATCTTTCTTTGATCGTGCGAGAGATCGGTTGATTGCGATCTTCTTCTTGATCTTCTTGTGTTCGAATCTCGTTCCGGCACCAAAAGAAAAACGGGGCTAACACCTTACAAAGTGTTAGACTTTTTCTTTTCCATGCTCCCTGTTGCTCTATTTTTGAGAGTCAAAGTGAAATAAAAAAATCAGTGCGCACACCCCGATGCGCCAATATCGACAAGCAGCTCCTGAAATTTTTCCGACTGGCAAAGCAATTCTCCGCCGACCTTGACGAGATCGTCTACATCTTTTCGATCCAAGGAAAAATTGGTCGGCAAGGAAAGAAGATGCTCTTGGCGTGCTTTATCAGCTACATCCAGAAAATTAATTTCGATCACGTAGGCCTCAAAGTGATGTCCCATAGGAGAGAGCTTGTTGCCAGCTCGACAATTATCGTCAAGGAGTTTTCTGCAAATCTCGGTGGATTCCCTAGCCTGACGGCTGCCCTCCAAGAGTTCCTCCGTCATCTCCACTGTTTCATACGTGTAATTATCCATACTGACCGTTGCGGTCTTATAGGCCATGTCTTTAAGCCCTGGGGAAGACTCCTGCATGTCGAGATTGTCGGAAGATTCCGTTTTGGCATTAACCACAATAACCACAAGCCGATCGACGGTTGCTTTGCGCTGAAAAAGAAAACCGGAAGAACGTCGATAATTATCCATGAGATACCTTAGGCCGAGATTGTCCGCCAATCCACCGTCCATGAGGTGCAGATATCTGGCCTGCCCTTGTCCGTATGGTAGGGTGCACGACTTGCCGCCCACACATAACGGCGCATGCGTATTCCGGAGCAAGTCGGCCACCGATTCCGTTCGAATCCGGCCACTGATTCCGTTTCAAGTCGGCCGGGTATTCCGGTGGAAAGCGGCCACTGATTCCGGAGGAATCCGGCCACCCTGTTGA
>Ga0310040_1000597_pt1 | contig 32194 bp, 39 predicted proteins | sample EPASupsiteHSE623_FD_200237 | JGI IMG/M metagenome (GOLD analysis project Ga0310040, IMG submission 200237) | Bioremediated contaminated groundwater from EPA Superfund site, New Mexico - Sample HSE6-23 (v2) (version 2) | ecosystem: Environmental > Aquatic > Deep subsurface > Groundwater >... | reverse complement strand
GTGAACCCTCGGACTGAGGGGGATTGCCCGTCGAGATCTAACCTCTACTTCAGGAGAACTCCTGTAGCAAGTTGCATCGATGAAGCAGGAAGCCCCATCCCTTCAGGGATTGGGGAGGAAGTCACTACATAATAATTACTATGACCGGGCACCAGGATATTGAGGCATCTATAATTAAAGCATTCCGTGGAAAAGGATACAAGGCTACACCACAGAGAATCGCTATCGGCCGATTTATACTTCATAGTCATAAGCATCCATCGGCTCAGATAACCTATCTTGAAGTCAGGAAGGTGTACCCAACGGTCAGTCTTGCAACAGTTTATAATACCATTAAAATTTTAAAAGAATCTGATCTGGTCCAGGAACTGAATCTTCCTAAGGGTGAAAGAAGATTCGATTCAAATACTAAACCTCATGCCCACTTGGTCTGTCTGCAATGCGGCAGCATTAATGACTGGATGGACCCTCTTATAATAAAACTAGTTGATATAGTTTCACAAAAAGAAAATTTTAGAGTAACTGGATCCAGTCTAGATATAAATGGCATCTGTAAGACCTGTGCAGGAGTGGCTAAAAACACAGCTATAGCACAATTAACTACCACGGTCTGAAGGCCGTGACCTGCAACTATCTTCAAATCCAGACTCGATAATCTGGCAATAATGCTTTCTCACCTCTGCAGAATCATGGCTCGGATAAGCCAAGTCCTTTGTGCTGACGCCATCATACTCCTGCCCTGGATAGTGCCTATATGCACAAGCCTACCCCGCGGACGCGCTTTAGGACCAAGGCCTTGAGACTAAACCAGGGCATAGGTGTTAACCCAAAAAGTTTTGAAGAATGTGATATGCTATCGATCTATCAAACAGCTCTTTGCCAGCACTTGCATATAGTCTGAAATGTCCCCCGCGGCCGCGCGTTGCAGCCCGTCGGCCTGAGACTAACTCAGGGCATAGGCCTCGGCCCAGAAAGTCTTGAAGGTCCTTCGCATTCCGATACTCTTCATTTGGCCTGGGTGAATAGCATTCAGATGCATTGTGTTCCCATAGTATGAGAGCTGAGGTTCCTAGGCCTTGAGGCATCCCTCTGTTAGTGAGTATGAACTCTCCGAAAAGCAAGGCGAGTTCATGAGACAGATGCCCGCGATTTTAGTCAGAAGATCGGGTCACTATAAAATTACCCGAAAAGGCTTTATCTTCTGATCGCTTCTCGCCGGGGAAGAGGAGGCAAGCCGTTGAAGGAGATTCGAATACATGGCCGAGGTGGCCAGGGTTCTGTCACTGCAGCAGAGCTTATAGCCGTGGCCGCCTTTGGAGATAAGAGGTTTTCCCAGGCGTTCCCGGCCTTTGGGGTTGAAAGGAGAGGAGCCCCTGTGATGGCATTTGCCAGGATCGCTGATAAGCCCATTCGCGTAAGGAGCCAGATCTACGAGCCCGACTACGTGATTGTTCAGGATGTCACCCTTCTAGATGTAGTCGACGTCGCAAGCGGGCTTAAGGATGATGGAAAAATCATAATAAACACGGACAGACCAAAAGACCAGCTCAAGCTCAAGACCAAAGCCCAGGTGATCACTATAGACGCCACCAAGATTGCCATGGAGATATTAAAGAGGCCCATAGTCAACACAACAATGCTTGGAGCATTCTGCGGAGCCACCCATGAGGTGAGCCTGGAGGGCATAAACGAGGCCATAATGGAGAGGTTCTCTGGAGACCTTGGCAAGAGAAACCTTCTGGCGATCAAAGCCGCTTATGAGAGGGTCAGCTAATGTTGAATGTTAGGGAGCGCACCTTAGTTGAGCCTGGATCCACACAGGCGACCAAGACCGGAGCCTGGAGGACTTTTGTCCCGGTGGTCAACCAGAAGAAGTGCATAAAGTGCAGCCTGTGCGAGATTTACTGCCCTGAAGGCTGCGTCCACCAGGTTGAAGGCGAGTTCGTGCCTGATCTTGATTACTGCAAAGGATGCGGAATATGTGCCCATGAGTGCCCCCGCGGCGCCATAGAGATGGTATTGGAGGAGAAGTAATGATGAAAGTCGTCGAAGGTTCGTACGCCGTGGCCCATGCAGTCATGTGCTGTCAGCCTGATGTGATCTCGGCCTATCCAATCACCCCCCAGACCCACATAGTCGAGAACCTGTCCCAGCTGGTGGCCGACGGCGAGCTCGACTCAGAGTTCGTGACTGTGGACTCAGAGTTCTCAGCAATGTCCGCGCTCGTTGGCTCATGCGCCGCTGGCGCCAGAAGCTATTCATCATCAACAAGCCAGGGCCTGGCTCTGATGTACGAGGTGCTCTACAACGTATCTGGTCTGAGAATGCCTATAGTCATGACCGTGGCCAACAGGGCAATGGGAGCTCCGCTCAACATCTGGAACGACCAGCAGGACTCTGTTGGAGCCAGGGACTGCGGCTGGATACAGCTCTATGCCGAGAACGTCCAGGAGGCAGTGGACCTTACACCCCAGGCCTATAAGATAGCTGAAGACCCAAATATCCTCACTCCAGTCATGGCCTGCATGGACGGGTTCGTGCTCACTCACGTCTATGAGCCAGTTGAGCTGCTGGACAAAGATGCAGTCCAGAAGTTCCTGCCACCATTCAAGCCCAAGTACGTCCTTGACCCAAAGAACCCAATGACCATAGGGGCCTTTGCAGACCCGAGCACCTACACTGAGTTCCGGTACCTCCAGTTCGAGGCACAGGAGCGCGCCTTAAAGAAGATTGAGGATGTGGCCAAAGAGTTCAAGGAGACCTTTGGAAGGTACTACGGCGGGATTATAGATACCTACCAGGCCGAGGATGCCGAGATCATGATAGTCACCATGGGATCGGTCATTGGAACCATCAAGGACGCCATAGACGAGATGAGGGCTGAGGGAATCAAGGTCGGCCTCACCAAGATCAGGTCCTACAGGCCCTTCCCGGTTCAGGCACTCAGAAATGCACTCAAAGACTGCAGCGTGATCGCGGTCATTGAGAAGGATGTATCCATTGGGATGGAGGCAGGGATCTTGAATGACCTCAAGTCGGCCTTCTACAACAGCAAGATAAGGACTCCCATAATAGGATTCACAGCAGGCCTTGGCGGCAGGGACATAACCATCAAGGACATAAGAAAGATAGTTGAGAAGGCCAGGGCTGCAGAGAAGGGCATAGAGTCTGAGTTCGAGTTCCTAAACCTCAGGAAGGAGATAATTTAGGAGGTTTGTAGATGCAGAATCTATTTACACCAGGTCACAGGGCTTGTGCGGGATGCGCCATGCCCACCACCATCAGGCTGGTCCTTGACGCGGCTGGCGAAAATACCATAGTGGTATCGCCCACAGGCTGCCTGGAGGTGACTTCCACTCCTTACCCAGAGAGCTCCTGGAATGTGCCATGGCTGCACTCCCTATTTGAGAATGCTGCATCAGTGGCCTCAGGAGTAGAGGTCACGCTGCGGCGTCAGTGCAAGGACACAAACGTCATATGTATAGGCGGAGACGGCAGCACATTCGACATAGGGATTGGCTCAATCTCAGGAATGTTTGACCGCGGCCACAATATTAAGTACATCTGCTACGATAACGAGGCCTACATGAACACGGGCGTCCAGAGGTCGGGTTCCACCCCATTCTGCGTGCACACAACCACAACGCCCGCAGGCAAAGAGAGCCTGGGCAACCCAAGGCCCAAGAAGGACATGCCGGCCATCGCCGTTGCTCACAATGTGCCCTACGTGGCAACGGCATCTGTAGCTTACCCGGTCGATCTCAGGAAGAAGATTAAGCGCTCCCTGGAGATACCAGGACCTGCCTACATACAGGTCAATGCGCCGTGCATCACCGGCTGGACGTTTGAGGCCGGGTCCACCATAGAGATCGCCAGGCTTGCAGTGGAGACCGGCCTGTGGCCGCTCTACGAGATGGTTGATGGAAAGCTCGCCGGCGTAAAGAAGATCAGGGCACTAAAGCCTGTAGAGGACTACCTCAAGGCCCAGGGGAGGTACAAGCACCTCTTCAAGAAATCAGGCGGTCCCGATGTGCTCAAGGCCATACAGGGCATAGCGCAGTCCAACATAGAGAAGTACGGCTTAGTGGACTGAATTGAGAGTGAGGCTGAGGAGCTATGTACGTAGGCCGGATAGTAGCCATCGGGCGCACTGGTGACAGGTCCTTTGCCGGATACCGTGTCTCGTCCCGCTCATTCCCCAACCGCAAATCAACAGTTCGAGGCAGGAGCGTGACCATCACCCCAAAGGATCCCCTGGACCTGGCCAAGAACCCGTATATAACCTACGACTGCATCAGAGTCGTTGGAGACACTGCAGTAGTCGCAAACGGCACCCAGGCGGATACGATAGCCGAGAAGATAGGAGATGGAATGAAGCCTCTGGAGGCCATTGCTCAGACTCTCCTGACTTACGGCTATGAGAGAGACGAGCTGGACACGCCACGGTTGGCGGGGGCTGTGCGGGGGGCTGAGGGGTGGCTTGGAATTGCCAGCATTGGAGAGATCAGGGCCAAGCAGTTCCATCTTGAAGATGGGGATTCATTCATGGTGGCCACTTATGAGAAGACTGACTTCGAGGCAGTGGCACTGGCAGGGGATGATGCGGCGTCTATAGCAAAGGCCGCGTTCAAGCTGCCCTTTGAGAGGCCGGTCTGCTCTGCTGCGGCGTACCAGGGCGATCTGGGATTTGATCTGGCCGCGTACACTCCGGTTTAGTGGTGTGATGTGATAAAATGAAGATCAATGGCGTAGAGATAGAGGATACCTTTGCAGAGGCGTTCCCGATTAAGATCGCCAGGGTTCTGGTCACGGCCATGACAGAGCGCTGGGCTGTGGCTGCTGCCAGGGAGGCCACAGGGTTTGGAACTTCAGTCATTGGATGCCCTGCTGAGGCTGGCATTGAGTGCGTGGCAAGCGCTAAAGAGACCCCGGATGGAAGGCCGGGGGTATACATTCAGATCTGCAATATGGGGTACAAGAACCTGGAGATGTCTGTCTTAAACCGCATAGGGCAATGCATTCTGACTGCACCGACTACTGCAGCCTTTAATGGCCTGCCAAAGGCTGAGAAGCAGTTTGATACTGGAAAGAAGCTCTCCTTCTTTGGAGACGGGTTCCAGGCAATGGTCGAATGCGAGGGCAGAAAGATCTGGAGGATACCTATAATGTCTGGCGCCTTCCAGGTTGAGGAGACCATAGGGGCAGTGGACGGCATTGCTGGCGGAAACTTCTACATACTGGCCCAGAACCAGGCGGCGGCGCTCACTGCGGCCGAGGTGGCCGTGGATGAGATAGGAAAGCTCCAGGGGACCATAACGCCATTCCCGGGCGGAGTGGTGGCAAGCGGGTCCAAGGTCGGGTCTAAGTACAAGTTCCTTAAGGCTTCAACCAACCAGGCGTTCTGCCCGACGCTGCGGGAGGGCGGGGTTTGTACATTGCCTGAGGACGTCACAGCCGGGTATGAGATAGTGATCAACGGCGTGAGCAGGGAGGCCATTGAGGAGGCCATGAGGGCTGGAATAATGGCTGCCTGCACAGTGCCGGGGGTTATCAAGATCTCGGCCGGGAACTTTGGGGGCAAGCTTGGGCCTCATCAGTTCCATCTGCAGAAGATCCTTGGTTAATGCCTGGAGTTCTGCATATTTTTTTCTTTATTAGGGTTTAGTCTGAGTATTGAAATATCGGATGCTGGCTGCTCTGTCAGCTCATTTCCTCACCGCATGACGAAGTAGTGATTGCATAGGAAAAGAATTAATCTTCCAGGTAGCATTGATATCATCATGGGCACAGATGCTCGCCGTGCAGAAGAATCTCTGATAAGGGAAGCGCTCCTGAGGGAGCTGAAGTTATATGAGGCACGAGAGAGGTTAGCTTTAGAGGAGATCGCCGATTTAGAGCGCAAGCACGGCATGAGATCCGATGAATTCATGAACCTGTTTGAAACCGGCGAGATTGGAGACGATCGGCAGTACTTTGAATGGTGGGGCCTGATCAGGGGTCTGACGTCAATACGTGAACAGATTGCTGCGATCAAAGGGATGCTATCATATTGATCGCCGACTACTTCAGGGGTATTGAAGAATCTTCTACATACTGGCCCAGAACCAGATGGCATCAATCATTGTAGCAGAGGCGGCCGTGGATGAGATATCCAAGCTCCAGGGGACCATAACGCCATTCCCGGGCGGAGTGGTGGCAAGCGGGTCCAAGGTCGGGTCTAAGTACAAGTTCCTGAAGGCATCAACTAACCAGGCGTTCTGTCCGACCTATATGCGTAGTGTTCCCCCCAGCTGGGGGTCAGGGGGGTGGGCCAGCCACGGCCTTGAGCGGCAGCCCAGGGCATAGTGCACAACCCAGAAGATAAGGCCTGCTTAGTCATCCAATGAACTGATCTCGATCCTGCTGGAATCACCGCATGAGACAATGTTCTTTGACAGTTATCCTAAATTATATTCGCTATATATGATCTAATAAGGCCAGACCATGTCTGCCTCATATTTCGAAAATTCGCTTCATCTTCTGATTAGCTTCGTCTTTCAGACTGCCGCTAATTTCGCCGAGTATACCCTCTGCCAGATCTTTGCGGACAGTGGAAACCTTTGCAAGCTTAAGGACAGACGTAGCCTTCAACCCCGTTCTGGAAAACTCTGAATTATCTGCGCTGATGAGGACATCCAGTTCAGGGATGATGTTGACCATCTTAGAGGTTATGAAGGCCACAATCAAATCGTGTTTCCCCTCAAATATTACCAGCGCAGGCCTTAGCTTCGCTGCTGTCAGATCAGTATAAGGGAACGGTATCAGGACGATCTTCCCTTTCATTTGTACCTGACCTTCAGGTCTTCGACGCTGTAGAGGTCTGGCTCGCCTTCGTACAATTCGGATATTGAATCTTCTGATAGCTTCATGATCCCTGAGGTCATGCTCTCATCAAGCAGCTCGTCTATTTTTCTGGAGATATCTATGAGCATCTGCTTCATTTCCATGACTTCTGCCTCAATATCCATATTAGTTTGTCCAGCAGCGGATAATAAATATCTTTGTACCCGTGGCCAGGTGATTGCCTAAATGGAGCCATGTCCTTTCAGGCATGGTAAGGTGTATCCTGGATAAAGGTTTCATGAATGAACTTTTCAGTTTCAAGGGAGCCACAACTATTGCAGGCAGACCTGATAAGGAACTCCATCCAAAGACACTTAAGAGCATATTAACGCAAGTAGGTCTAATTGAGACTGAGGATGACTAAATACACAATCATCATAGAAAAGGGCGAGGGCAACCGCTCAGCATATTATCCAGATCTCCCAGGAGTGGTCGCAGCAGCAAAGACTGAAGATGGGGCCGTGGAACTCATGAAGGATGTCATAGAGTTTCATCTGGGGGGCCTGAAGAAAGATCGCCTCCCCATCCCTGAGCTTACCATCTCAGCCAAAAGCGTTAAAATGCCATATAGCGCCGATACATGCGTCTTTGGCCAAGAGCTGACGGCGTTTCATATGGCAAAATCCGGGCCCGACATATGATGCATTGTTCTTTGAGAGCATGCTTTGGGAAAGAGATTGAGAGCATGAATCTGGGAGGATCCGCCATAACTTTGCTATGATGATATATCTCAGGCTTAAAAAGGATGGCTGACTCTCCAGGCTACACTGCTAGGTCCTGAGGCATAATGCCACTTCTAAAGCCCCGTCCAGCACTGCTCGTAGTCGAAAGGCCTAATGTCCTGGATCTTCGGACTGAGTTTAAGATGAATGGTGCCTTCAAATGAATATTTTACCCCAATGAGAAGAGCAATATGCGAATATAATTTCGCAACTCTAAACTTATACTCTAACAAATTATTAGATGCTAAACAAAAAATAGGATCTAATGAAAAATAATGCTATTCGATTCCATGGATCGGATATTTGGCATATTTTCCATGAGGGGCATGGCATAGATCCTTTCAAGAATATGCGAAAGCTGATATTACCAACCGATGAAAATTTTGCCGATAAGTTTATTAACTATATTGATTATTATCATATTAAATCATTCCAAAGAGGTGGCAGCTAAATGGACATTTCTAACATGCGAGTGACTATGGTACCATGGGCTTATAGGCGTGGGCAAGAGGTCATGTATCTAGTCGTAGATGAAACAATACTGAAAAACTATGGAGAACTGATCAAAAGAGCGCCTGATGATGCTTTCTTCAATATGGTAGAAAAGCATATAAATGCTTACATGGAGAAAGGAGTAATGCCTCCTGCAGAGATCGCTCCTGCGATCTTGAACGCTGTAGATGATATGAGAGCTGGAAGAAAGATCGCCCTAAGGGCAGGCGATTACATATCTCTGCAGAATTATATAAAAAAATGAGAAGCATAGACGGCTGAGATCTATTTTAATTTTTTATGAGGTGGACTCATGAGCTTTGAAGGATTTCCCTTGATTATGGGATGGGAACTCACCTTAGCATGCAACTTGCGGTGTAACCACTGTGCATCGTCAGCAGGTAAGGCAAGGGACAATGAACTAACTACAGAAGAATCATTGAAGATATGTGATCAATTTCCTGCTCTTCTGGTTAGGGAAGTTGATTTCACAGGTGGTGAGCCTCTTTTACGCCCGGATTGGCCTGAAATAGCCATGTATCTGAAGGATCTGGGGATAACAACCAAGATTCTCACCAATGGCATAGCCTTAAACGCCCGCATCGTATCCAAGATAAAGGAAGTGGGGATATCCGGAGTAGGTGTAAGCCTGGACGGGCTTGAACATACGCACGATCAGATCAGGGGGTACCCAGGGTCCTTCAGCCATGTCATGAAGAGCATTGATCTGCTTCTTGATGAAAATATATCGTTAACTATAATTACAACTGTTAGCAATATGAACATTGACGAGCTTCCAGAAATTCATGACATGCTAGGATCAAAAGGCGTTAAGCGCTGGAGAGTTCAGCCACTTATCCCCTTTGGCAGAGGCTCTAAAGGTCTAAACCTCAATGAGTACGATTATTTAAAGCTTGAAGACTTCGTGCATAGATGGGGGCCGGATCCCGGAGACCGGGGAGTAGAGCTGATTTGCAGCGACGGCCTTGCATATTTCGATAAGACAGATCTGATCGATCTTCCGTGGCTAGGTTGCTCTGCAGGCATTACTTCATGTGGAATCGCCAGCGATGGAAAGATCAAGGGATGCTTATCCCTGCCCGATGAGCTGATTGAGGGAGACCTGCGCAAAAAAGACCTTTGGGATATATGGTTCCATCCAGATTCGTTTGCATATACCCGCCAATTTTCCGCTGATAAGATTGGCTCTAATTGCAGCTCTTGTGGAAAGGTTTTGGAATGCAAGGGCGGCTGTTCAGCAAAATCTTATGCCTATTCAGGCCAATTCAACAACGACCCCTACTGCATCCATGGGATTGGTATCAGGAAGCAGCAGCTTAGCAGTGAAGTAATCCCAAAGGTGATAAAAAACAATTCGCCAGTATAATAACCTGCGGATTAACAATTTATGAGCGATTTAAGGAGGATGAAGGAATATGAATAATATTAACAAGATACACATCTCCATGCCGGATTGGCTATTAAAGCGAAGAACAAATTTACTTTATATGGTTTTAATCCCTGGTGAGTTTAAAGATTTCGATGACATGGCACCTGAAGGCGAGTTTAGTGATATGGTGACGAAGTATCTGCAAGATTACCTGCTGAAAGATAAAATGCCACCAGCAGAGATTGCACCTGCTATCTTGAATTTGGTAGATGACCAATTGGCGGGAAGAGAGCTGACTATCAGATCAGGCGATTATATTTCCTTGCAGAACTATCTTAAAGCAAATAAATAATCAAGAGGGCAGAGCCAGGCATAGAATCATTAGTCTCATGTGCTCGTACACATCCTCTTTTCTATGTACGTTTGATGGGCATCTAATGCCAACCGTACATGTTTTTAACGATCATGCCTCATACCATCGCAGCATGGGTAGGACATTCAAGTCTCTAGACAAGCGCTGTCAGATAGCCGTTCGATAGGCTAAGATCATCTACTCTTGCCCAAGCATAGAGCGACTTGAATAAGGCTGATACCCTCGCTTGGATGCAGCCGCGTGCCTGTGCCGCATGGCAATTAACAATGAAGAGATGATTCAATCAGCAGTCTATCTGGCTGACCGCCTCCCTCTGGTCTACCTTCTCCATCACCAATTTCTCATCGCATATGGGGCATTCCTTGTGCATTCTCTTGACTGCCTGTTCCAGGCCTTTACAGGGCAGAAAAACTCTGTAGCCCTTACATTTGGGGCAAGAGAATATGACACCAACGAAGACCCCTCCTGGAGAACATAGGTTCATCCTTGCTATATGTCATCATAACCTGATTGCGGGCCAAATTTAAATTATTATCCATTGACAATATGGGCTAAAGAGCTGTGCTCTGGCTGAATACGGCTAAAAGATAGCAGACTTCTGGTGTTTTAGATCCGGCAGATCAGCGGCGCATGTATATAGTCCTCTCCGACCCTAGCCGAAATTCCAGGAATGGCTTGGCCCCATGCAGCAAAGGCAGAATGCGGTGGTCTGGATAATGGGGGTGGCAGAGACCTGAGGGTCTGACCTAATTGACAACGAGGACTATATGATGCTTGTGCATTTCTGAACCCGGCCGTTGCTGGTTCCTAATATTATTTATAAAAAGGTTAGGATACACTTATTAAGTAGCGAGGTATGGCATCACATAGCAGATAGGACTAGAGGCCCTAGTAGGAGGATCGCATGGCACCAAGAGACGTTGAAGAGATGAGCAGGAAGATAATGAACTGGCTCTCAGAAGATGGGCTATACAAAGATAAGGTCTACGATGAAAAGCTGCACTTCCACCTGGCGGCAGAGTATCCAGCCGGATCGGGAAGACACATAAACATAATCCAGCCCAACAATCGCGACGACATGATAGTTGTGGTGAGCAGGATCAAGCTGGCCGAAGTTCATGAGAAGGCTCTGCAGGACCTGCCAAAGAAGGAGAGAGATAAGTTCCTCTGGGGTATGAGATACGCCCTCCTCTTCCGAGAGTCCAATTTTCAGATGGAGCCAAGCATTGATACCCTCCAGAGCATCCAGTTCTCAAGGGAGATCCACTATGACGGCCTAAGTAAGAACAAGCTCATGGAAGTCATCAGGGAGAACTTCAAGTGCGAGCTTTATGTCGTATGGAAGTTCAGCGAGGCATTCGGCGATGATCCAGCACCCGCACCAGAGCAGGCCGAGCACCCTGAGCACATGTACTGCTGAAGTGTGACTGGCATTTACTCCTTAAGTACGCTTCAGCATCTGCTGCGGAGGCTTAAATGCTTAAGGCCGCACTGCTGGAAAAAAGAGGGCCAGAGGCCTACTGGGATATCTGATAGGTTATGGAGACGCTCGCTGTGACCTCCAGCTGGCCTGCCTGGACGGGCGTTGGAGCTTCGGCAGCCAGAGAGTACATGGCCCCGCCTGATCTTGATGTGTAGCTATATGCTCCCGAGATATCCATTATCTTGCCAAGCTCAACTTCAGCTGCCGATGATAAGACCTCTGCCTTCCTCTGGGCATCAGATACTGCCATCCTAAGGGCTGCATCCATGGACGGCTGGGTGTGGTTGAGCTCGAAGCTGATGCTCTGTATGCTGTTTGAGCCGGCGGTTATGGCCGCATCCAGCACCTTGCCCACATCTTCTGTGGCGTTCATCCTGGCCGTGACCTGGTTGGTGGCTATGAACTGTGGCGTGACATTTCTTGTCCTGATTGTATTGGAACTGAGTGGCTCATCTTGATCCTCTGTCTGGGTGGTCAGGCTGTAGTGGCTGGTCTGTATGTTCTCTTCTTTGATTCCAGCAGCCAGAAGAGCCTGAATAGTCTTGTTCATCATCTCGGCGTTCTGGACGGCGGCCACCTCTGCCTTGGCGTTTCTGGTCTCAACGCCCAGGACTATGACTGCAGTGTCGGGCACGACGTTTACCTTTCCTTCGCCCTGAACCACAAGTGTGGATACATTGGCATTGCTGTCAACAGCCGCACAGGCAGGGAGCGCACAGGCCAGAACTACTAACCCTGAAAGCATCAATATTAATCTATTCATGATAATTCCCCATTAATAGTTCATCCCTTTGGACATAAGGGTTATGGCATGACCCGGCGACCAGTAAAAGCTGCAATGAGAAAAGATAGAAAAAAATGACGGATCTGGCCTGAAATCAAAGGCCTGTCTACTGAGATATCTCGTATGTCACTGTCACATAAGCCGTGACATCCACCATCCCTGACTTGGAAGATGTGGGCGAGATGCCATACTGGGCCACGGCCATCTCAGTGCCTGGATAGTCGGATATGTTCATGACCCTTCCGAGCTGGACCCCGGCTGCAGTTGCCATCTCCTCAGCACTGGCGCGGGCGTTCTCAACTGCAATCTTTCGCGCCTGGGCCATTACAGGGGCCTCATCGTTTAGGCCGTATCCTACCACCACAGCAGTGGCGCCTGAGGCCCGGGCCGTTTCCAGGACCCTGCTTATCCTTGAACTGTCTGATGCATCGATTCGTATGAGCACAGAGTTCCCTATCATGTTTGAGTCTGAGGAGGTGCTCTCCTGGCAGACGGTGGTATTGTTGACGGTGTTGCAGATCCTGACTGATGACTGAGCGCTTGAAGCGCTGCTGGAGACCCCTGGCAGGACGTCGCTTCTGCTCACCCCTACATCTGCCAGAGCCCTTATGGTCTGGTTCAATTTCAGATCGTTCTCAGCCCTGGCACGGGTGGCGTTTGCATCGCTGGTCTCCACTCCAATTGATATGGTCACAGTATCGGCAGGCACGCTGACCGTGCCCTCTCCCATGACAGTGATCTCAGCAGTCCTCCCATCACTTCCAGCTGTCTGAGGAGAGGATGAGGCTCCTTGCAGGGAAGCCAGAAGCAGAATTAATCCAATGATTGCTATACGCGACTTTTTCATTATAATCCCCATGTGAGGTGAGCCTACAACTAATTAAAGAGTTCTTTCCCGGATTTAAGGAAAGAGGGCAAGCTTTGCTCCCAGAAGAAGTATGAAGGCTGAGATGGCCGCCCTGAATTTTTCCTGGGGTATTTTATTCACTATCTCCCGTCCGAGAACCGCGCCGACAAGAGATGCCGGGATGAAGGCCAGAAGGCCGTAGAGCAGCGGCGGCGAAAGCATTGTGCCCCCTGCCAGGTATGTGGCCAGGCGCGATGTATCGATGACCAGGGCAATGGCACCGGCCGTGGCCAGGTAGACGGCCTTCTCCAGGTCGAAGGCGCTCAGGAATACGGTCCTTATCTCCCCGCCTATTCCAAAGATGCCTGCAAAGAAGCCCGATGATGCTCCACCCGCTGCGGCCAGCGGCATGCTCTGGCCGAGCCTGAATGCTGGATGGAGGTAGATGTATGCGACATAGATCATCAGAAAAATGCCAAGCGCCCTGGAGAGGATATCGTGAGGTACGGTCAGGGATAGAGATGCACCTATGAAGCTGGCAATGACTCCAGGAACGCCGAACCCGGCCAGGAGCTTCCACCTGATGCCGTGCCGAAAGAAGAGCATCTTCCAGATATCGCCGAACCAGTGTATGATGCCCACCAGCAGAAGAGTCTCTGGGAGGGGGATGAATATGAGGAGGACAGGCATCATGATAGTTGATATCCCAAAGCCGGTGAATGTCCCAACAACGCTTGCAAGAATGGTCAGCATGGCGATGTAGACTATCTCGGCGTCCATAATCCATATTATGGACCCCTGAGATAAATTTCCTCTCCTGAATTTACATTCATTTTGGCTCAGGAGAAGAGCGCCAGCCTCATTCCAGCCAGGAATATGAACCCTGAAACCACTGTTCTAAACCGTTCCTGAGGTATCCTGTTTACGACCTTTCTTCCTGCAACCGATCCCATAAAGGAGGCCAGCACAAACGCCAGCAAGCCTGAGAGCATTACTGGACTGAGTGATGTTCCTCCGGCCATATAGGCGACGATGCGAGATGAGTCTATGATCAGGGCAATTGCCCCGGCTGTCGCTATATACACGGCTTTGTCCAGGTCAAAGGCGCTGAGAAAGGCGCTCCTGACCTCGCCGCCGATGCCCAGCAGGCCTGCAAGAAATCCGTATGAGGTCCCTCCGGCTATGGCCGTGGAATCCTTCTCAGGAATCTTGCAGCAGGGCCTGAACTGCAGCAGGAGGACGTAGCATATCAGAACCACCCCCAGGACCTTGAGCATCAGCTCTTTGGACATGTTCAGGGATAGGCTAGCTCCAATGAAGCTGGCTATGGTTCCAGGTATTCCTGCGGCCAGGATGAGCCGCCACCGGAGGCCCTCTCTAAAGAGCAGCATCTTCCAGATATTGCCGAACCAGTGAACGATGCCCACAAATAGCAGCGTCTCAGGCAGCGGGAAGAAGATGAGCATTGACGGCACCATTATAGTAGACGTGCCAAAACCAGCTACAGCTCCAATTCCGCTGGCCAGAAGGGTGAGCAGGAAGATGAATATGAATTGTGCATCCACGAATATTGAGAAATGGCATTCTTATGGTATAAAATTATTCTATTGTGACATGGCTTATGATCAGCCTCTCCAAGCAGTGCCTCAGCCTATATCGACCATCATCTTTAATTCTCTCCTGGGCGTGCTTTCGCCCCATGAGCACGATCGGAAAGGCGATCAGGATGGAGCGCATCCTTGATCGAAAGACCCACAGAACAGTAATCGTCCCAATGGATCACGGCATATCCTCAGGCCCCATATCAGGCCTGATAGACATGCCAGCCACTGTGGACAAGGTCGCTGAGGGAGGTGCAAATGCAGTCCTTGGCCATATGGGGCTGCCAATGCACGGCCATCGCGGCTACGGCCGGGACATTGGTCTCATCATCCACCTCTCAGCATCTACATCTCTTGGACCTGATCCCAACCACAAGGTGCTGGTCACGGCAGTCGAGGATGCCATAAGCATTGGTGCTGATGCAGTCAGTATTCACATAAACATAGGCGCTGAAGACGAGGCTGACATGCTCAAGGACCTGGGCAAAGTTGCCAGAAAGTGCGATAAATGGGGTATGCCTCTCATTGCCATGATGTACCCGAGGGGGCCCAAGGTGAAGTCTGAGCACTCGGTGGAATATGTCAGCCTTGCTGCAAGGGTTGGGTCTGAGCTTGGGGCAGACATTGTCAAGACCAACTATACCGGCAGCCCCGATACCTTCAAGGAGGTAGTGCAGGGGTGCAACGTGCCAGTGGTGATAGCAGGCGGGCCAAAGATGGATACTGAGATGGACCTGCTCCAGATGGTCTATGATGCCATTAACGTTGGAGGCGCTGGTCTTGCCTTTGGCAGGAACATCTTCCAGGCCGAGAATCCCACATTGCTTGTCAGGAAGCTCTGCTCCATAGTCCATAAGGGATATACGCCAGAGGAAGCAGCCAAGATCAAGGCTTGAGGATAAAAATAAGAATCCAAGACATAAAAACCAGGGCGAAAAGGGCTTTGGGAGAACTATTCCTGAGCCCTGATGGCCTTCCTTGATGGATTTGAGCTATTGAATATGTCCTGAGAGTTTCACATCCAGATCGTTCCCTCAATCCATTACAGTCATTGATTCTAATACAATCCATCACCTGCTCAGCCCCCATACTGGAAGAAAAAAGTTTGACTGTGGCAAACAATAAATAATATGGAATACAATATAGTAGCAACCGGATAAGAGGCGATGAAAGATGATTGGAATTTGCCCAAGCTGCGGCACGATGCTTAAAGGTGAGAAAGGCGCCAGCGATGAAGTCATGAAGCTCTGCTCTGTATGCAACAACCCGGATGCCATGCCCACGGGCATCAGGTTCATGCCCGACCAGGCAAGCCTTGTATTCACAGATGGGAAGATGATCGAGTACAAGCGCGAGGACTATGAGAAGACATACGGCTTTGATCCACTTCCCGTCTGGAGGACCATCATAGGCGACCAGGATGTCAGGGACGGCAGGTAAGTATAGGGACGGGATGACATCCCTATCTCTATGCATATCTCTTTTATCTATGTCTATCTAATTTTTAATTTCGAGATCTTCCCCTGCGGTTGTGCCTTTAGCCATGATCATCAGTTTGGTTTGCTGAACAACTTTTGTTATCCAGTAGAGACCAATCCTTCACAGGCTCACCCCCACAGTCCGTGGGTGTGGTTCCTCCTTACTAGGAGTTCGTTACTTGTGTCAATCTTTAGTTCAACCAACTTACCCCGATCTTAGTCGTGGTGTAAGTCATTCGGTTGAACAAGGTGATATTGATTCATGAGGTGATAGAGATTTGGGACAAAAGTTACTAAGGATTGGTACGGCATTCATCCCCTCACCTAAAGGAGAGGGGTCTTCTGCCTGCTTACTTATAAGGAGAAGAGACTGGAGAGCCAAGGAGGGGTAAGCTCTCCAGTACTGCGCGCGCGACTAGTATACTATACATCTTCAAAGTATTTAAAAATTTTCAAAATGTCAGGTCCTTAAATCGATTAGCTTTGAAGTAATGAAATCGCTGAAATCCACAGCATTCGTGGTGCACTTTATAGGTAAGCAGCTTTCATGCAGATGCAAGAATGACAGATCATTTGCCAGAATACGGCGGCCTGTAATAGCCCCGAATAGGCCGCCGTACCCCTCCTTTGGCATATGCTACATTGGTGAAGAAAGAATTTAAACTTTCCTGTACAGTTGATCCGAAAGATGATATTCCTGGATAGAACACCGATGTGCACAACGTCCTGGCATCCTTTATTCATTGAATTGGTTCTAAAGGATTTAAAATATGATAGTGGGATCTGGTAAGCACAAAGCTCAGACATCCTTGGAATTCCTGATGCATGATGCATAGTGGGCTTGGAAGCCAAACATATATCATCAGGCATCCTCTAGGTTAAACCATGTTTGAACCCAAAGAGGAATCCCTGGTTTTAGAGATCGTTCGCAGCTTCTTTGATATGCCTGCCGAAGAGATGATGAAGATAGGAGATCAGATCAAAAAGGCACTCTTTGATTCTGGTGCTGAAAGCGAAGAGGCTGCAGTAGTTCAGCTCAAGGATGCGATGAAAGATATGTCAAAAGAGCAAGCTTTAATGGCAGGCGTATTCATCTCGGGCCTTATGCGGTGCAACCTGGCCCAGCAGATAAATCAGCAATATATTGAGTCGATGGCAGAAGAGGGAGCAAAGGACGGCCAGGAGCCTGAGTGAAGCTTATTCTGGAAAACATCTGATGAATGGTTGTGGGTGCTTACATCACCCAACTACCATGCCCAGGTCCGCCTAGAATTGAGCACCTTCTTGGCTTCTAATTCAAAGTGCGCTATGCTCTATGCGCCTGGGCAGATGCCCCCCTGACCCCCTCTGGGGAGAACTTTTATGATAACATGGAACAGCTGGCCGAAAGCTGTTTGATGGATCGATAGCATTACATTGCACTTCAAGGATGTTGGATATATGCGAATCTGGTGCAATCATACTCTTGCCCTAGCTATAGGCCTATATGTGGGCATGTTCCCCTTAGCAGTTTTTGGGCCAAGACAGTCGTCCCAAGAAGCACATAGATAGGCGTTAACCCATAAAGATCTCTCTGCCAGGGTACACGTATGCCCGCATTGCGGGCTTGTAATGTGCAGAGATAGAAACGCAGCTTTGAACATCCTCGCGGACGGATTGTCCGTTAGTGCCTACAGAGATTTGGCCTCTACGGTAGGGGGACCTCTACAGCAAGCTACATCGATGAAATAGGAAGCCTTACCCTTTAGGGGTGGGGAGGAAGTCACTAATAGGACATACTATGCAATCTGGAACTTGCTCACCAATGTGATACTTGAGGTGCCATGGCCAAAGAGAATGAATACAGCTGTCCTGTAGAGGCTGCGATAGATATCATTGGGGGAAAGTGGAAGCCCTGGATTATATGGTGCCTCAGAGATGGAGCGCTGAGATTTTCTGAGTTGCAGAGGGAACTGGCTGGAGTGAGCCCTAAAATGCGGACCAAGCAGCTCCGAGAGCTGGAGGAGGATGGCATGGTATCCAGAAAGATCTACCCGGAGATACCGCCTAAAGTGGAGTACTCTTTGACATCCTCAGGAAGGACCGCCATACCATTGGTTGAGGCACTCTGCGAGTGGGGAAGCGGATATTTAAACATAAGCTATACTCGTAGCTAGAGTGCCCTGCTTGAGTACCATCGAGTCCCGCTGTTTGCTTTAGGATTCATTAGGACTATGGTCTCAACCGCTGAAAAATCTCTCTGCCACCCAGAAGAGCATCATCCCGGATATTACCGTCCAGCCAAGGGATTTTGTCCTTAATGCAATGAGAAATGTAGGAACCGCCACTATCGATTTCATCTGCAGAATATCCAGGTGCCGTGGGTTACCAATCACAAAAAGATCAGAGAATACAAGAGAGCTCAGAATAGCCACAGGTATCAGGTCCAGCCATTCGACGAACCAGGAAGGGAGCTTCCTCTGTGACAGGAAATATAAAGGGAGCCAGCGCGGGATGTAGGTGACAAGCCCCATTGCTGCTATCAGGAGGATGTAGTCAGCATCTGGCACAGGATCTCCTCTTTCTCTCAGCGTACCTGGCGAGGGCAAAGCCGGCAGTGGCACCAAGCAGCGATCCTGCGACCACGAAGGAGTTGCCGGGCACCATGAGGGCGATGATGGAGGCCAGGGCTCCAGAGATGACGGCGGTTAGCAAATACCTCCGTCCGCGAAGCTGAAAAGCCAGCAGGCAGAGAAACATGGCGCTCAAGGCATAATCAATTCCAAAGCTTCCAGCCGGGATGAACTGACCTCCATAGCCGCCGAGGATTGTGCTGGCGATCCATGCAAAGTTGGCTATGTGGTTGACCGTCAGCGCCTCGTATGGATGCCACGGCCCTTCTCTGAACCTGACCATATTGACTGCAAAGCTCTCATCCGTGACGCCGTATGCAAATAGGGATATGAATCTCCTGCCTGCACCGTGCAGATAAACTGCCAGAGAGGAGCTCATGAGGAAATGCCTCAGATTGACCATGAATGTGGTCAGGACTATGGACGTGGGCGCAGCTCCGCTGGAAAGCATGGCCACCCCAATGAACTGGGAGCTCCCTGCAAACACCACCACTGACATGAGGGCGATATCGAGCAGGCCAAACCCGGCCTTCTGGGCCAGGATGCCGAAGGCCAGCCCAAGAGGGAAGTAGCCGATACATATGGGCCATGCGGCTCTCATGCCTTCTTTGGCAAAGGTCATGAACGGCATGTGCCCGCCATACTGACCATCTCTCTTGCCTCTTTGATCATCTCTTTGATCATCTCTTTGATCATCTCTTTGATCATCCCTTCGTCTGTCTACCTGTCTGCCTATCTGACAAGCCTCACTAGGACCATCTTCCAGGTTCAAAGAGGTTTTAGGAGAGATTTGCCTTCTGCAAAAGGTCCAAGCTTTCACGAGAAATCCCTCTGGGTAGCAATATCTGAGTTAGGCCGGGCATCACCTCCATGCCACGGCCTTGAAGAAAGTATAGCAGAAGGTGCCATCATCTTCAGCTGTCCTGTACAAATCCCTGATCCCCATAGCCCAGGACGTCTCATCAATCAATCCCTGGCCGACTGCCTGATTGGATACGCCCTCTACCATTTGCGTGAATGTCTTTCGTGTGAAGCCGTCAGCAAGTTCTGGCCTGCTGCCGTCGGCATAGACCATTTTTGGGGACACTCTGACATTGCCAAACCCGGCCTGCTTCAGGAGCGGGTACAGTCGGCGCCCGATGAGAGGATCGCCCCCGGCCTGAAGCTGCAGATCCGCCAGGCACTGGATGGCCCTGCGTGCATAGATGCTCTCCGGATGAAAGAAGGCTGATCCGTGGTCCCCTTCTATAACAGTTATAGATCCTCCGGGCTTTAAGATGTGCTTTAGCTGCAAAAGAGCCTTGACCGGGTCTGCCAGGTGCTCTAATACAAAGCAGACGAAGATGTGGTCGAAACTGGACTCAGGGAAGGGCAGATTGAATATGTCCGCAAGCTGGAATGAGACGTTTGTAAGCCCCATTGCCTGTGTGCATTCCTGTGCTTTAGCCAGCGAATCCTCAGAGATGTCTATGGAGACGAAATTCGTCTGAGGACTGTTACGGGCAAGCGCTATTGTTTGGGCTCCGACGCCGCAGCCCGCCTCAAGGACGAGACTTCCTGCAGGATAGGCGGTATCCGAATGCAGCAACTCCGTAAGCGCAGATGCCTGGTCGATGAGCCGGTTGCCCTCTCTCGTCGAATAGCCGTGTACATAATCGATGTTCATAAGCCTGTCCTCTCGATTCAGCACAGCGCCTGCCTCTAATGCATGGCCTCTTTGCTCCTGCTTGAGGCTATGCCCGGCGGATATTTCAAACTTTTGAGATTCTCTGCCCCTATTTGTCTTGGCAATGCCTGCTCATCCTTAATTGAGAAACAAAATTATTCATAGGCGTTCTATGGTTATTCTGCCATATGATAGGGAAACGCTTGATATTATCAGGGCTATTTGTCTTGGTAATTCTAACCATATCTTCGACTGCTCAACAGCCGGATGGGCCGCTGGTCGTTAATATAATGGTCGATGCTGAGTTCGCTCCACACTATCAGAACATGACGCTTGCGGATAGAGAGAGAATAGAGCTGGCCTCTTTAAAGGAGATGTTAAATGAGCTGGACTCACGAGGCTTGAATGCAACTATCTATCCTACGGGAGAGTTCGTCACCGGCGGCACAGGGTCCGCCGAATATAGAGATTACCTCGCAGGTGAATGCACCAAGCCCAACTACGAGATGGCCTCTCACTCCATGGCCAGCGCCGATATGCTTGGAGGCATGCCTTATGACAAACAGTATTCCCTCCTGGCCAGGTCAAAAAAGCTAATTGAGAGTGCATACTTCAAGGAGGGCATACCAATGGAGGCAAAGGGCTTTAGGCCGCAGTACTTCAATCAGAGCGAATTCACCTACCGTGCATTGGATGCTATGGGCACAGTCTACGACTCAGGATTCAAGGCAGGCATACTCTTTATTCCAGGCCACCAGAATGATACATGGCCTTATCCTGTAGATGGCCACTCATTCTATGCCGTTCCAGTAAGCTCGCACATGCTCGATGGAGATATGGTATATATGTGCGACCTTTCTGCAAAGTATGTGGAGACGCTGAATGGGACTCAGTGGCTCAACCTCCTGACGGCAACGCTCGACGATTGTGCTTCAAAGGGAGATCCAATGGTTGTGATCTTTCACAACTTCGTATGCGGAAACAATGATGGGTATATGATGGCCTATAAGGAGTTCATAAACCGGTCCATTTCTAAGAACGCCGCCTTTGTAACTACTTTGGAGCTCGTAGAAATGGCCAAAAAGAAAGATAATCCATAGACATAGCCAAATCTCAGAGATGAATGGCCTTTCCATCTGGCGGCTGCTATTTTCGAGACCCAAGGCTTATTATAGCCCGCATCGATCTGATGTAAGATGAAAGAGGCGCTCCTGGCCTGCCGTGACCCCGATGCCCTGAGGTCTGAGCTAAGAGGTATAGTCGATTCACTGCTAGCTGGCCAGATCAAGACTGAAGGTGACCTGGAATCAAGGAAGAGAGATGTATCATCAGCACTTGGCCTGCCCTCGCTGCCAAGCAACGCCGATATACTGGGCGTGGCCGCGCCCGCTGAGCGAGAGCGCTTGAAGATGCTTGTCAGGAAGCCTACGCGGACATTATCGGGCGTGGCCGTAATCGCGGCCATGACATCTCCAGCCAGGTGCCCTCACGGCATATGCGTCCCCTGCCCTGGGGGGATCTGCAGCCCGGCTGGGCTGGTGTCGCCCCAGAGCTATACAGGAAGGGAGCCGGCAGCGCTTCGTGCCGGCCAGCACAACTACGATCCCTATGACCAGGTCTGGGCCAGGCTCTCCCAGCTCCATGAGATAGGCCACCCACTGGATAAAGCCGAGCTCATAATCATGGGTGGCACCATTACCTCGCGGTATTTGGGTTACCAGCACTGGTTCGTAAAGCGCTGCCTGCAGGCAATGAACGATTTCCCGTCATGGGAGATGGATCGGGAGTGGAAGTCGTTCCAGGATATAGCCCAGGAAAACCAGAATGCTGTGGTCAGAAACATTGGGACCACATTTGAGACCAGGCCTGACTGGTGCAGTCCTGCCCAGATAGAGGAGATGCTGGTCCTTGGAGCCACCAAGGTTGAGCTTGGCGTTCAGAGCACACTGGACAGAGTGCTTCAGAAGATGAGGCGCGGCCACACCGTCCAGCAGACCATAGATGCAAACAGAAACCTGCGCAATGCAGGGATTAAGGTCGGTTTCCACATGATGCCGGGTCTGCCCGGGTCATCCCCCGAGGACGACCTGAGCGTATTTAGGGAGCTCTTTGAGAACAGCAACTTCAGGCCGGATTACTTGAAGATATACCCGACGCTTGTGGTTGAGGGTACTGAGCTTTATCGTCAGTACATCAGCGGCGAGTACCAGCCTCTTGGAGACGAGGCCGGAGCTGAGCTTGTCTCAAGGATCAAGGCTCTTTTGCCCAGATACGTCCGGCTCCAGAGGGTGCAGAGGGATATACCGGCTCATCTGATAGTGGCTGGTATCAAGAAATCCAACCTGCGGCAGCTGGCAGGGCAGAGGCTAAAGGACCAGGGCAAGAAATGCCAGTGCATACGCTGCAGAGAGGCGGGGCTGCGGGGCATATCTGAAGGCGATCTAGAGCTTAAAGCGGAGTCTTACCAGGCCTGTGGTGCCAAGGAGCATTTCCTGTGCTTTGAGGGATCTGGCGATGCCCTTGTAGGATTTCTCAGGCTTCGCCTGGGCCAGGCTGCAAGGATCAGGGAGCTTCACGTCTACGGCCCCATGGTGCCCATAGGGACGAAGAACGATGGCTGGCAGCATCGCGGCTATGGCGCAAGGCTTGTGGGGGCTGCAGAGGAGCTGGCAAGGGACGCGGGCTATTCCAGGCTGGAGATCACAAGCGGGATAGGAGCTCGGGGATATTACCAGCGGCTGGGGTACGAGCTTAAGGGGACATATATGGTCAAGGATCTGGTAAATCAAATTGATCTATTGCGTGCTTTCGATAGATGATGCATGAAAGTACAACGAGGCTAAAACAAGTCCGCAGATACATCAGGATAGACTATGCTTCTGGGTGCACTGGCAGGCAGATCCCTGGCCATGGATGCGGGTCTAACCCAACGTCTGGGCAGATGCCCCCCTGACCCCCTCTGGGGGGAACTCTTCAGATAATTAGCGGTCGCTGTCCGATAGCTGTTTGATGAATCGATAGCATATCATCATGGCACTTCAAGGACGTCGATTATCTGCGAATCAGAGGCTATCATCCTCTTGCGGCGGCTGTAGCTTAAACTCGGGTGTGTTCCCCCCAGAGTTTTTGGGCCAAGACATCTGCCCAGAAGCATAGTGTATAGCGCACTTTGAATTAGGTTTGACCAATAGACAGGCGTCACAAGGGACCCATGATCTGGATTTGAAGCTCAATTGAGCGCTCCCTGCTCAGGGAAATGCGGCCTTATTTAAGCCTCAGCGCACTAGTGTTTGTCCCAAAAGAAGGGCTTTATCGGAATTATTATTTCACTGCCTGGGATGGCAAGGCAACCAGAGTCCATTGAGATCTTACTCCAAAATAATGCCACTATTGATCTACAGCGAATTTGTCCTTTCTCAAAGACTGATTGCAATGGTGGTCCAAGCAATGATCGCAATTTAGATCAACCTCAATGAGTCCCGTATAGATGACGCAACCTTTATAACGACGAATGTCGTAGTCCTTACTGAAAATGGCTCGAATGCAATCGACGGTAACCTATCCGAATGTAAATAGTTTTAACCAAACAGCACAAGAAGAATACTACATCGCATCCGGAAAGGCCCGAGTTCCAGTCAACGCTGCCCACTTTTCAATCAGAGGTGCCAAGCATTGAGTCTCAGACCGGCTTTGTTTTTGATATCTTTGTTGTCGATATCAATGATCGCATATCCCCTGTGTGCATCCGCCCAGCCTCCCGAATCTGCACAGCCTTCCGATTCAGCCCAACCTTCCGGGTCTGTACAGCTCTCTGAGGCCTGGAGCAGGACCTTTGGCGGACCTAGCAGCGATCCTGCAGGATCTGTGGCCGTAACTGCCGACGGCGGCTACATCCTCACGGGCATGACCCTCTCCAAAGGGTCCGGCCAGGGAGACATTTGGCTTGTCAAGACCGACAAAAACGGCACCGAAGAATGGAATAAGACATTTGGCGGCCCTAAGATGGATATTGGAAGATCAGTCATCCAGGCCATGGGCGGAGGATACGTCATTGCCGGGTCCACCAAGTCGTCTGGCGCCGGAAACACAGATGCCTGGCTGGTCAAGACGGATGAAAACGGCACTGAAAGCTGGAATAGAACATTTGGGAGTCGAAGCGCAGACGATGCGGCATCTGTCAAGCAGACTGCTGACGGCGGATATATCCTGGCAGGCTATACCAGTCGCAGTGGGAACAACGACCTCTGGCTCATCAGGACTGACAAAAACGGCACAGAAGAATGGAACAGAACCATAGGGGGACCAGGAAACGAGGAGGCAAACTCAGTTGCAGAGACTGCTGACGGCGGATATATCCTGGCTGGCAAAACCAACTCCTACGGCTTTGGACGGGACTCTGAAGAGGGCTATGCCGACGCCTGGCTGGTCAAGACAGATGGAAACGGCACTGAGCAGTGGAATATACCCCTGGGAGGCAACATGGTAGATGAGGCGCACTCTGCGATTCAGACCATGGATGGTGGATATGTCCTCACAGGATGCACTAATGCTATGCTCTTTGCAGATAACCCAGCAAGCGAGATCCTGGTGGCCAAAGCCAGGCATAACGGCACACTTCAGTGGCAGATGTCATTTGGAGAGCCAAACAGAAACGAGGGCCAGGCAGTTCAGCAGGTCGAAGATGGTGGATATCTGGTCTCAGGGTATACCAACTCCTATGGAGACTCAGAGGGCGATGCCCTTGTGGCAGGCATAAGCCCGGCTGGAGAGGTGGTCTGGACAAAGGCATTTGGCGGGATTGGATCTCAGAGCCCGACTGCCCTGATCAGGACTGAAGATGGGTATGTCATAGCCGGAAGTGCCAACCGGCCCGGCGCCTATGACCTGGATTTCTGGCTGCAAAAGCTCCTCTCATCATCTAAGAGCGGTGAAGGTATAACCTCAGATGAAAAAACAACGAAGGAAAAAGGGTGATGGAAAATGTGAGCTTCTTCACCTCTATTCCAGACCTATCCCTCTAATATCTACTCCCAGAGCACCAGGTAAACTTTATCCCCTTCTTTCTTCCCTTTCAAGAGCTGGCAATGACGCAGAATTGCGAACTCATTCTCCAGCGCAGCAGGCGATAGCTTGAACTCCTTTGCCAGGTCCTCCCTGGTGACCTTTCCCCTGGACTGGATGAACTCGTATATGCTCTTCTGAAGCTCTGTGAGCCCGTCAGTGCCAGTCAGGCCGTGGCTCTCCCTAAAGATCTTCTTAGACCTCTCTGCCCATGGGTCGCAGACTCTGATCCTGTGCCCCACATCCATATAGCAGTCCTCGCAGAGAGTCTTGCCCCCTGATATTAGGACATCATCTTCAGGTACATCTTTGCCGCAGTTCTGGCACTTTATGCTGTCAGACATTCCTTTTCTACCTCTCCACTCTGCATCTTCTCTCTATAGTCTCTATCTCGTCTCTATCTCTCGATCTCGTTCGCATCATTCATCATTATTACGATCATGCTATCAGTACCATCGCAAATAGATCCGCTGTATCGGAGTACGATTTTAGCACACGGATGCTGTAGCCTGAGTTCCTGACAGTCTGGAATATGTCTATCCCAAATGCGTCCATTGCCGGCCTCATGATGTCTTTATGTCTGCAACCCAAAGCGCTGAAGTCGTTGATCTCGGAGGCACTTGCTTTCTCTTCTGAGGTATCTGAAGCATCTGGTTTCTCTTTGATCACACAGGCATCGCAAAGGTTGCAGGGCCCTACTCCCATTGCCAGCGCCTTGTAGTACCCCATGAGAAACGCAGCTCTTTCTATCTCGATTACGTCCTTGTGAAGCCGTGTCCTGCACTCATTCGCATGATGGCGGTGCTGCTCAGGAGTCCAGCCAGGGTCTGGCGTTGTCTGGGAATGGACCACCACTGCTGTCGTATATTCTGACAGAAGCCTGCGAGTTTCTTCCGGCCTGGGGCTGAATGGCGGACAGCTCAGCGTCCGTCCGTATGCTGGGCAGCCGTATCTGCACTTGAACCTCACCCATTCAGAGATAACTATCTTATCCGTAGAAACAGCTTTCAGGTCCTTGTGGATATCTTGTAGACTGGCGATGAGATTTCTGACATCTTCATCTGTCGTTTCCTCATCAGAGGCATCATTGCTGCCCTTCGGCTTTATGCTATCTGGCACTTCCATCAGGCCCCCTAATCATCCAAAAGTGGCAATGCAGCATTGAATCCAGAGCCCATGCGAACCAGCCCTGCTACAGCTGCCGCCTCCAGCATCTCCTCTTTGCTGGCGCCAACTTCCCTGGCACGCTCTTTGTGTACCTTGACGCAGTGATCGCATCTGACCGCCACTGCACAAGCCAGTGCTATGAGAGCTTTGTCCTTGACAGACAGAGCACCCTCTTTCTGGATCTCAGATGCGAGCTTCTTGAACGCCTCATCAACTCTCTCGCCCATCGCCTCTGTAAACCTGTGCGGTCCGGGCTGTTGTCCTGATGAATCCATTGCCATTTTCTACCTCATCAAATCACGATGCATTCAATTCAAACCATCAACTCATCATCAACTTTCAAACTGGATGGAGCCTAACTCAGCTACGAAGGCCAGCTTTTAGGCAGCACAGCCCAGTTTTTTAGCCTATTTTCGCTAGCCTTCTGGCTCTTTCTGACCTTCTCCTGGCCCGGATATGCATCTTTTAGCCTCTCTCATGACCTGGCCGCATCTGCACAGGCCCAGGTGCCTGCATATCTGCCTGTCAAAGCGCTCTCGAAGGATCTGGTTTGCAGCCATGACCTCCTTTGGATGGCTGCCAAGCTTCAGCGACTTGGCCTCGAGCTGGAAGATCAGCTCATCATAATTGCTGTGGTTATGCCTGATCGCCGAGGCGAGCGCTATATGGCTATAGGGTCCCGGCCGCCTGTTCTTGAAGAATTCTTTGGCAGCTTCCTGCGGGTCCTCTGGCATGTCTATCTCTACTGGCACCCGCACAGCCCAGCGCTCAAGGCTTAAAGGTCCGTCATCTATGTCTATCTTGACCTTGGATCGGCACTTGGGGCAGCATGCGTAGACCTCTGCCTTGCCCTTGTAGTCCCATGAGGCTCCGCATTTGCACTGCAGCTGCATGGTATGTACATGGTATGTACATGGTAGATATAGATTGTGACTGGAGGAATGTAGCAAAAGGGCAGAAGACTATATGTGAAGATGAGGATAGGCCAGATCGTTGATCTGGGTAGAAATCGGCCCAGACTTTGAGATCACAGGGAAGAATGGATAAGAGGCACTGAATGGATGGCATGAAACCTGGTCGGTGGTATTACGGGCTGGCATTGCTGGTGTTTTTGCTCGGCGAGGCAGTTATCATCTCATCCCTCTTTTCCAGCTTTGGCGACCTGAGCGATTCCTCCATTAGGATGGTGGCTCCAGGAAGCACCAGCTTGAATCTGGCCGAGGCTGGCAAATACACCATATTCTATGAGAGCCTCGACGTGGCGGCGGATGTCTACAACGAAGGTGAGGTGCCTGGCCCGGGCCTGGATATCGATCTGAGGAATGCATCCACCGGCCTTGAGATCCCGCACGCACCTCCTCTCTGGGACTATAGCTATGAGATTAACGGGCGCTATGGCAGATCGCTTCTGGAGTTCGAGATATATCAACCTGGACGATATAATCTATCTGCACGCTATCCTGAAGGGCAGGAAGGTCCAGAGGCGACTATCTTTGTGAAGCGCGGATTCTCAGAGGACTTTAGATCGGAGGTCATAAAAGTAATTGCATTATCGCTGGCTTCACCGGCGCTCGCACTGGCGATAGCATTGTTCGCTTACAGGAAGAGAAAGCGATGGGATGAGCAGATGGAGGCTGAGAAGAGAATGGGGCGATGGCGCTAGGCGCTAGCTTTTGGTCGAATTATCGAGCATGGAAGAGTAGGCCACTGCATGGCTTATCGAACAGAGAAGGCAAGGAAAGAAGGGACTTGAGATCAAAGAAATCAGTAATCACTAGCTTGAGGAGATGATGGCCTTCTGCCAGAGCCATGAATGTCGCAGAAAGACGCTGATGGAATACTTCGGCGAGCCGTTCAATGAGAAGAACTGCAAAAGCTGTGACAACTGCGCAGTGCAGAGCCGGGGCTTTGATGCCACCGCCCTGGCTCAAAAGGCCATATCCTGCATCTCACAGACAGGAGAGTGCTTTGGAGTAAACCATATATCGGCAGTCCTGTGCGGCTCCAGGTCCAAGAAAGTTCTCCATCATCTTCCACGACTCAAGCCTCAGGGAGATGGCAGCCCGTGGACCGAGGGATCTGCAGGACTTCGCCAGCATCGGCGCTGAGGGAATGATTACAGAGGAGTTCAATGGACAGATCCTGGGAGACGTCCCTGTGGCCGTGAAGCTGGACTACGTCTGCCGGGACGATGACGGCGGTCTGATCATATCTGATTGGAAGACGGGAGCAGGGGTTTGTGGAGATCAACAAGGACTTTGATTGGGAGATTCCAGCCAAATCCTGATACTAGAAGGTGCCATAGCTGCAGGTTCAGCATCATATGTGCCAGCTCACAGGCACCCTATAAAAGTCACCGGTAAGATTTATATATGCTCTAGCCATTATACGTCAAACGCCGAAAATAAAGACGGCAATAATTGGTGGCAGCGATATTGCCCAGGATAGCTAATTTCATCTGCCATTAAGTGAAAAGAAGGAGGGGGATAGTAAATTAGACGAAAATATAGACTAGCGAAAGCTAGGCAAGAAAATAATAGATTATTGAAAATAATTTCATCGATATTTAAGCTCACTCTTGCTTTAATGGTCCAGGTTCAACCACATATCATAATGCGGCCAGCGAGAACGCTGGGTCTTGATTTCAAGGCTTGAATTGGGGCTTAACCAGATAAAAGGAGGTTTCGAATTGATGGATGATAAACATTTGATCTTCTTCAGAATACTGAGCGCATGCTCGAAAGGATATGGCAAAAAAGAAATATTGTGTGAAATAGGTCCAGATCATGAGAATGCTGAATTATGGCTTGAGCTCTTGGTAAAATATAATTTCATATGCACTGGGAGATACGTGCATAATGTTTATGAAATAACCCCACGAGGGAGAGAGTTCAGAGAACTGCTTGAGTCATTTGAAAAAGCTGATAGCCGTTATTCCCTATCGGCACATACCAGGCATGGATGCAGGTTCCCTGTCTAGATGCCAATCTTAATGTGCCGTTTTGGGAATGTGAGCATCAAGCCTCTCCAGGCCATCATGGGTAGAGTGCCAGCTCATAGCAGGCCTGTAGAGATAGGCAGCTGGAGCAGGACATGTGAGAGAGGATCCTGCTAAAGGCCATGGCCTGGGATCACCTCCCGGGCCTTAATTTAATGCTATGAATGCCATCCCTCTCAGGGAAGAAAGCTAGCTCTGATCTTTCATGGCGATATTCAATCATGCCGTCGGATACATCTATAGTGAACCCATCTGGATACTGCACTGACTCTGGCACATAGATGACCGAGGGAGGACCTCCTGGTGGACTTCTAAAGGATAGGGCATATGCCTTGCTTAACCTGTCAAAGGACTGGGATAGGAACCGGCCATGCAGGAGCCTGAGATAAGGTCTGACGTTTACCTCTAACCCCCTTGAGTTCCCGTTTTCATCAATGATTGAGAAATCCTCCTCATTCCAGGCCTTAACATCTTTAACGCTGAAGTCCCAGTAGGCACAGCTGACGAAGTCACCTTCGAGCACCTGGTAGGCACAATCTACAGCCATGTTCCTGGCATACTCAGGCCACATAGTCCATGGGGCGCCGAACTCACCTATGAGCAGTGGCATGGACAGCTTCCTGGCCGTTGCCTTGTGCTGACGATACATAGCATCAAAGAGCATATCCTCTGGCAATGGATCGAACCTCAGAGTTACGGAGATGGGATTGTAAAGATGTGGTGCATAGACCAGCCCACCTGTCTGGAATTTTGTCAGCTTGGAGGTATAGGTGTCCTGGACATGAGGCTCTACAAAGCCGATGGCCCCTGGATGAACGCTCCTTATGGTCCCAATGGCATCCTGGTAGAGCGGCTTTAAGTGCTCGTTCTCAAAGCAGCCCAGGATGTTGGATATGTCTCCACGGGATGGCTCATTCATGAGGTCATATCCCAGGATGTACGGGTTTTCCCTGACCCGGGATGCCACCTCCTGCCAGGCCTTCAGATAATGCTTTCTTAGGTCTCCGGACTGGAAGAAGTAGGTAAAGCAGGCCTTCACATCTCTGGATAAGGAGTAGGCAGTGCCCCAGAACTGGCCCCCATAGCCGTCGTTATTCTGGGGATCCACCCTGGGAGGCAAGGCCCAGTGCGGAGCTCCGTCTCCATGAAGATTGCGGCTGTACAGGTCCTGGTGCATATCCAGGAGCACATATATGCCCCTCCTGGATGCCTGATCGACCATATCGGACACCCTGTCAAGATATGCCCGATCGTAAATGTAGGGTTCGGGCTCTATGGCCTCCCAGAAGAGGGTGAGCCGTACCATATTGAATCCCCATGAGGCCAGGAGGTCCCACCAGCAGTCCTCCTGAAATGGGATGAAGGGAGGAAGCTTGGCATTGCTGGATATGTTCACGCCTCTCAGGCAGACTGATCTCCCGTATCTATCGTGGAAGCCATCTGGTCTCAGAACCAGCCTTTTTTCATAGAGATCTCGATCCATAACTCTGCCCTCCTAAATCGATTTCAGTCTAGATTAGAATAAATAGATTGTCATTCACAAGGTCACCTATGGCTTAGGCTCTGAAATACAGATGCAGGACAGATCAAAGAAGAACCCTCCAAAATTATTTATGCCATTGGCATCAAATAGTATATGCCTTTTCCCTGTGGATGAGATCTGACGATCTTGGCCTTGCTGGCATATGGAATTTAAGGCTGAGATGGAGATATTGAGATTACCTGATTATGCCGATAAAGCGAGGGATGTGAGCTAGATGAGTTGGCGTAACTTGGCTCTTATTTTGCTGGTGGTCGGACTATCAATATGCCTGCCTCAACAGGCACCATCAGAGCCCAATGCAGGTGCAGAAGTAGCGCTGCAGCTGATTGGCATCATGCCTGTCCAGGGCGTGGACGTTGAGGTATCCAGCCACAATGCATACATAAGCTATGATTACCCGGTAAATATCACACCCATAGACCAATCCAGAATCGAAGTCGGCCCCATAGGCAATCCGGGGCTTCCGGGCACACCCGGCACAGGAGGAATCACCGGAACTGCAGGGATATCGAATGCATCTCAGGCCAATGTGACGGCTGTGAATGCTACCCTGCCGTCTATCAATGTGCTGGACCAGGCGATTGCCAATGACATCATCAGTGTAACTGAGGTCACAAGCAACGGGCCTGGCTGGTTGGTCATATTCAATGGCTTTCAAGGCCTTCCCTTTACAGGGATAGGCTACGGGCCAGTCAATAGTGGAATTAGCAGAAATGTAGCAGTCCAAGTCGATATCCGCGGTCTTACAGGCACCCTCTACGCAGCGCTTTACAATGACATGGGCCAAAGAGGCGTGTTTGAGTATCCCGGGCCAGATGCTCCGCAGATGGCCAATGGCCAGACGGTGCTGATGCCATTTGAGATTACAAACTTCGGACAGGCGCCTCCAGCCATCGGCAATAAATCAGATGCTATAGATAAGCCAATCACCAACGGCGGTTCTCTGATCATACAATCTAAATAAATCCAACCTTAACTCCGGTTTTTAGGGAATAAGTCAATCCCCAGCTTTTGTTCGAGTACCTCTAATTTCTTTGGTACTTCTGAGATAATATTGCAATCATTTAACTCCACTAAATAGACTTTACTCAGATC
>Ga0310040_1000589_pt1 | contig 32395 bp, 40 predicted proteins | sample EPASupsiteHSE623_FD_200237 | JGI IMG/M metagenome (GOLD analysis project Ga0310040, IMG submission 200237) | Bioremediated contaminated groundwater from EPA Superfund site, New Mexico - Sample HSE6-23 (v2) (version 2) | ecosystem: Environmental > Aquatic > Deep subsurface > Groundwater >... | reverse complement strand
TTCACCTGTTTTATCATGTACATCAACTGATACGTCACAAAAAATATTTTCCAATCCAAAATTTCTTATCTCTGGAAAAATCGTATCAGATAAATCAGAGCTCAAAACCGCCATAGAAATACCTTTTTCTTTCATTTTTTTAATCAATTCAACAATACCTGGATAAACGCCCGATGCAGGACATTTTGGACTCATTATTGTTTCTTTATAAATCTTTTGTTCTTCTTTAATTATTAAATTCGGGAAAATTTTATTCCAAAAAACCATATACGGCTGCTCCCAAATATCCCTTAATTCATTTAATGAAAGCCTTCTATCTCCTCCGAGTTTTCTAATCATTTCATTTACCACCCAAATATGGCCTTCATTGGCATCTTTTATCACCCCTGACCAATCAAAAATAATATTTTTTATCATGATAGCTGTCTTAGATATTCGTTATAAACTATTTGCATCCAAACACTGTGGCTTATTTTGTCAGCTGACAAATCTTTGGCTTCTAATAATTTTCCTTCCATTTTGTCTGTTTCTTTCACCTGAATATCAAAAGTATCTCCAATAAAATGATAAACAAGACCCAAGTGCACTTGCTCTACGGGACTGGAATCATCGTTTAAAATTCCCACTAGTTTTTTGCTTAAAAAATTTCCTTTAAAATTAACTTCTTCTTCCCACTCGCGCATCATGCCGGCTTCTAAAATATTTTTGCCTTTGTTTTCGTCAATCGGATTTATGTGTCCACCAACTCCTAACTGATAATTATTATTAACAAGACGCTGTTCACCGGCGTTTGCCAGATATTTATAGGCAAAAAATTTGTTTTCAAAACTAAAAACCATATAAGGAATTATTTGCTGAAAAGAGGAATCTGTTTCAACATCCCCTCTTCTTTTAAATTGGCAGTTATTTTTTATCAAATCTACATAATAATCCAGATTATCTTTTTTTAATCCCTGCCAAATGCCTTTTTCAAAAATTATTTTGCTTTCAACAACTAAAACTTTCTCGTCATCTTTATTCATATTAATTAAATCCTCTCAAATTTTGATTATTAATATCTTCTATCTTGCCTTCCTGCATTAAAATTTCTTTTACAGAAATAAAGCCGTCATCATCTATTAATTTTTTTGTTTTTTCTTCGTTGTTATTTCTAACTTCGTCAGCAGAAACTAAATTTTCTTTTTCATTTTGGTCTTTGCCATACTGGTATTTGTCGTCTAGAATATCTCTCTGTTTCCATTCAGCTACCCAGTCCTCAACATGAAAAACTTTAAAAGAGCCATCTTTTGTGTTGCCTACAGCTTTATTTAAGCCGGCGTTAATCATCATTTTTTTGCACATATAGCATGGCATGGCATCTACTTTTTCTCCTGTTTTTCCGTTTTCTTCATAAATATACATTGTGGCCCCAAGCACACTAACTCCAGCCCGGGCCGCGTTTATAACAGCATTTGCCTCGCAATGAACGCTTCTGCAGATTTCATATTGCGTGCCGTGCGGAATTTTAAGGTGGTCGCGAAGGCAATATCCCCTTTCCATGCAGTCTTTTGTGCCCCTGGGAGCACCTATATAGCCTGCAGAAATAATTTGGTCGTCTTTTACTACAATAGCTCCTCCCCTTAATCTAAAACACGTTCCCCTTTGAGACACTTCTTTTGCTATGTTTAAATAATACTGGTCTTTTGATGGTCTTGTCATATTATTAATGAAATTAATTTTATGTATCCATTATTCTACCATCTGGCCCAAACAAAAATCAAGGACTTGTTAATCCTTGATTTTTGTTTTCTAATTAACTGCCTCAATACCACCTATATATCAAACCTCTTGACGCACAATAAAAATCTGGTAAGATACATATACTAAGGTGTTGGGAGTTATCCACACCGGTACGATTGACACGATTTTTTGAAATCGTGATATAATAAAGAAAATAGATGAAATCTCTTTTTAAAAATCAGCAGATAGATTCTTTGCGGATTTTTTATTACTTCACTGATTAGCCTATTGTCAAAATGTTTACAGTTAGGATGGTTGTAATCTCTCGAGTCCGTAGGTGGTTGTAGAAGTTTTTATCAGTTTCGGTTAATAATTATTGGTCCAATTTATTAGAATCGTCGCAATTTTGTGGCGATTCTTTTTTTAACCTAAACTTTAAATACTTGCCGACCGAACTGACGATGGCTAAACCGTTCCTTGCAGGAACCCAATTACAAAGCATAAATTCTTCGTTAATTGGAAAGCATATCTGTGGTGGTAGATTGTTTTGTGATACAAGCATTCCAGTTTGAAACTAATATTCCGACTACAACCACCCTAACTATAAATATTTTAATGAACATAAAAAAAACTTGTCCCAAGTTCCGACGTAGGCGCAAGACCCTTTCGGGAATACGCTTATTGGCGTATGGTTTTTTTAGGACCTACGCCAGAACTCGACACAAGTTTTCTTGTGGTCTTGCTTTTTCTGAGGGTAACCAGCCCTATTTGTTTGTGTTCTTCCCGTTTTTAATATCAGTTATTATATTTTACTCTTAAATAAATAACTAAGTCAATAGGAGTTTTCCACAGATTTATAATTCTTCTCCATCAACGAATTTAAAAGACTCCTGAGCTTGAATTGTCCTGGGTATATGTTTTTTTACGTCAGTAATAAGATAGTCTTCGTTAACAAAAACATTTGCAGCCTCGTTAAAAACCTGAACAATCTCCAAATCTGCAACCATTCTATCTCCGCTTCTAAAGGCGACTTCTCCTTTCCCGACCTTGTCTAAAAAAGTTTTGTCGATTATAGAAGCATATATCCTGTTTCCCTGATAAAAAAATTCCCATTTATAATTTTCTTTAAAAACAACTTTGAAAACAGAAAATTCTTGATCGACCCTAACCTCTTTTTGTTTTTTCTTTTCTGCGTCGCCTTCATCGGATGCCATACGCGCAAAGTCTTCTTTCCCGGCCTTAAAAACTTCTCTCTTCTCATCTTGGTCAATTATTTTAAAATCGTCAATTTCGTTAGCATCCTTTAATTTAATAAAAGTTTTCTTTAGGGCATCCTTGGTCTTGTCTGAGCTTTGGTAAATTTGAAAGACATTATTGTTTATTGTTATCTCACCTTTACTATTTTTTATCTTAACATCGCTCCCATTTCGCTGAACGGTTTCTGGTTCTCCGTTTTTGGAAAGCCATTTTTTAAATTTATACAATCCGGTAACAACACCAACTAAAGCAGCGGCATACGTCACATGGTCAGGAGCAAAAAGATTATTTCCCGCAAAAGCAACAATGTCATGTATTAATTCAAAACTCCCCTCCTTGGTTGCTTTTATTTTTATATTAACCTTACTATCTGGAGACAAATAAAAAGACGCTTCCTGAGCGACCAATGAATAATTAACTAGTGATTCTATTAAAACATCTGCGTCAATTTCGTGAGAAGCACCGCCAAATATTATCTTTAAATGTTTTGTGCTTTCAACTTTTTCTATCATAAAATTAAAATTTTTTGTTTCTTTAATAATTATATCAATTTTAAAAAATAAAAAACAGCCCGTTAATTGGGCCGTTTTCCACAGTCTTAATTTATTCTTTAATTTCTATCCCCATGTTTTTTGCTGTGCCGGCGATAATTTTCATTGCCTGCTCTACATCTGTGGTATTTAAATCCGGCATTTTCTTTTCTGCAATTTCTTTTAACTGGGCTTTGGTTACTTTGCCAACTTTTGTTTTATTCGGCACGCCACTTCCCTTTTCAATACCGGCTGCTTTTTTTAACAATTCTGAAGCCAAAGGTGTTTTCAATTTAAAAGTATATGACCTGTCTTTATAAATTGTAACTTCAGCTGGAACCGTATAACCTGACATTGCCTGAGTTGCCGCATTAAATTTTTGGCAGAATTCAGCAATGTTTAATCCATGCTGGGCTAATGCCGGGCCTATTGGCGGAGCCGGCGTTGCTTTGCCTGCGGGAATATGTATTTTTACTATAGCTTTTATTTCTTTTGCCATATTTTTTAATCCAGATACTATGTTATAAGCTCTCGTTTATAACGCACGCTTATAAGCAATATCTAGTTTTTATTTTTAAACTTTTTTAATTTGCAATGAATCTAATTCTACGGGGGTATCTCTTCCAAACATATTAACCAAAACTTTAATCTTGCCCCTTTCTCTATCAATTTCAGAAACTTTTCCTTCAAATCCTTTAAACGGGCCGTCTGTAATTTTAACAGTAGCTCCAATTTCAAAGTCAATTGTAAACTCTGGTTCTGAAACTTCCATTCTTTTCATTAAATCATCTATATCGTGTTTTGAAACAGGAATGGGTGTTGTTCCGGCTCCCAAAAATCCTGTAACTCTTGGGGTGTTTCTTACAACATACCACGAAGCGTCGGTAACTATCATTTCAACCAGCACGTATCCTGGATAAATTTTTTCTTCAATTGTTTTTCTTTTTCCGTTTTTAATTTTTATTTTTTTTTCTTTAGGAACTATAACATTAAAAATTTTATCTTCCATGCCTAAACTCTCAATCCTTTGCTTAAGGTTTTTGGCAACCGCATCTTCGTATCCTGAATAAGTGTGTATTACATACCAATTTTTTTCCTGTTCAACTATTTGTTTTGGCATGGCTTTAAAAAATTAACCTCTTAATTATTTCAGAAAAAAGAAAGTCCAAGCTTCCTAAAAAGGCAGCGGCGGCTCCCGTAATGGCCAGCACTATTAACGTGTATCTTAAAAGGTCTTTGCGTGAAAGCCAGCTTACTCTTTTTAACTCAACCCAAACTTCTCTTAAAAATGAATTTATTTTTTGTATGATATCCATATATTTGTTGCCTGCCTAACGGCAGTCAGGGTTTAAAAAATGGCCTCGGCGGCCATTTATATATCTATATATATAATAGCCGATATAAGGGCATAAGTCAATACCCTTAAAAACTTAAAATCCAAACCCCGAACCAAGCCCGGAAGACATCATTTTTTTAGCTAAAGATTTCTGTATGTTATCTTTTGCCTCGTTAAAACACTGCTTTAAAACTTCCTGCTGTTCTTCTGTTGAAAGATCTTCATTTAATTTTATTTCTACCACTTCAAAGTTTCCGTTTATTAAAACAGATACTCCTTTTTTTTCTACAGATGCCCTTTCTTCTTTAAAAGAGTCCTGCATCTTTTTTAACTCCTGTAATTTTTTTAATTGGTCAAACATATATTAAATATCAATGTTTTTGGCTGCTTTGGCATGGGTCTGAATAAATTTCTTTCTTGGTTCTACCTGCTCGCCCATTAAAATATCCAATGTTTTGTCGGCTTCGCGGGCCTCGGCAACCGCTACCTGCAAAAGCGTGCGGTTTTCCGGATTCATTGTTGTTTCCCAAAGCTGTTCGGGATTCATTTCTCCCAAACCTTTATATCTTTGTATTGATACGGTTGTTTTTCCTATGTCTTTTATAATTTTTTCTTTCTGTTCGTCTGTATAAGCATACTGGGCTGATTTTCCTGACTGGATTTTATAAAGAGGAGGCTGGGCAATATAAATATTACCGGCGTCAACAACGGGCTTAAAATGCCTGTAAAAGAAAGTTAAAAGCAATGTGCGAATGTGCGCTCCGTCAACGTCGGCATCGGTCATAATTACAATTTTGTGGTACCTTAATTTTTCTATGTTAAAATCTTCGCCAATTCCGGTTCCCATGGCAATAATTAAGGCCTTAATTTCTTTTGAGGCAAGCATTTTGTCTAATCTTGCTCTTTCAACATTTAAAATTTTTCCTCTTAAGGGCAGTATTGCCTGAAATCTTCTGTCTCTTGCCTGCTTACTAGAACCACCGGCTGAATCTCCCTCAACAATATATAGTTCTGATTCTTCTGCCTTGCGGGATAAACAATCAGCCAATTTGCCGGGCAAAGCCAGCCCCTCCAAAGCACCCTTTCTTAAAACTGTTTGGCGGGCAGCTTTTGCAGCTAATCTGGCTTTTGTTGCTAAAAGGCAGTTTTCTATAATTGATTTGGCATCTGAAGGATTTCTTTCTAAATAATCAGACAAGCCCTCAGAAACCGCGGCTTCCACCGCATTTTTGGCTTCTGGGTTTCCAAGCTTTGCTTTTGTCTGGCCCTCAAACTGCGGAGTGCGTATTTTTACAGAAACAACTGCAGTTAATCCTTCTCTTACATCGTCTCCAGTAAAATTTTCTTCTTTTTCTTTTAAAAATCCTTCACGCCTTGCGTAATCATTTAATGACCTGGTTAAAGCTGTGCGAAATCCGGAAATATGCGTTCCACCCTCAACTGTATAAATATTATTGGCAAAAGATTCCTCTGTGCATTCCATTTCCTGCGTATATTGAAAAGCCGCTTCAACCATAATTCCGTCTTTTTCTAAAGCCACTGAAAAAATATTTTCGTGGCGCGGAGTATTTCCTTCAAGCAAATATTTTACATAAGAAGCAACTCCCCCCTCAAAATAAAATGCGTAGCTGGACTCTTTGCCTTTTTCTCTTTCGTCTTTAAAAATAATTTTTACTCCTTTTGTTAAATAAGCCTGCTGGCGCAAATGGTTTAAAATTCTTTTTGGGTCGTATTTTATTTCTTTAAAAATTTGCGGGTCAGCGTCAAAAATTTGTATGGTTCCTGTTTTTTTACTGTCTCCCACTTTTTTTACAGCTGACTTTGGGTTGCCCCTAAAATATTCCTGCTGGTAAACTCCCCCGTCTCTGTGCACTTCAGACATCATATAAGTTGAAAGCGCGCAGACCACAGAAATTCCAACTCCGTGCAATCCTCCGGAAACTTTGTAAGCTTCTCCGCCAAATTTTCCTCCGGCATGCAAAGTAGTCATTACGGTTTCTAGGGCCGACTTTTTTGTGTCGGCATGCTTTTCAACCGGAATTCCTCTGCCGTCATCAGAAATTTTTACTCTGCTGTCCGGCAATAAAACAACCTCAATATTTTTAGCATAACCTGCCATTGCTTCATCTAAACAATTATCTACCACCTCCCAAATTAAATGGTGCAATCCGTCTACGCCGGTTGAGCCAATATACATTCCCGGCCTCTGGCGAACCGGCTCTAAGCCCTTTAAAACATAAATATCCTTGGCGGTATATTCTCCGTCTTTTCTTACTTTCTTGGGTTCCATTTTTGGAGTTTCTTTTACAACTTCTGTTTTTTTTGCCTCCTCTTTTGCTTCAACCTTTTCCGGTTTTTTTTCTGTTTTTACTGCTTTAACAGGAGCCGGTTTTTTTTCTGCAACAATTTTTTTTAGCTCTTTTTTTGGCTCGTCGTCCGAAGATTTTATATTTAATTTCATAATTTTTTTCTACTGTCACTTCTACTGTCATATGACAGTAGAAGATTAAATTAAGCTATCTTAAAATTACTTTTAAATCTTGCTTTGTTTTTTCTCTTATTTTTTCTTGAATAGCATTAACCTCCTCGCTTGTTAAAGTTCTTTCGGGAGAGCGGTAAACAATTCTAAATGTATAACTTTTTTTATCTTTGCCAAATTTTTCTTCGTTCTCAAATTCATCAACAAGTTTTACTTCTTCAATTAAGTTTTCTGCAAAGTCGCGCACAATTTCATAATAATTATTTAAGTTTATACTTTTATCAATTATAAAAGAAATGTCTCTTGAAGTTTCGGGGTATTTGCTTACCTCTTTAAATTTGCTGTTTATATCTTTAAACTGGCTGGTAATTCTTGGGTCGTCTGACCAAAAAACTCTAATATCCGGTATTCCCATTTTAACCATTGCCAATCTTTCAATTCCAAATCCAAATGCCCAGCCATTATAAATTTCCGGATCCAGCCCAAAGTTTTTTAGAACCTGCGCATGCACTAAACCCGATCCCACAACTTCAAGCCAGTCGCTATTAAATTTAATTTCAATTTGGACCGAAGGGTCTGTAAATGGGAAAGAATCAACTAAAAATCTATATTCAACATCTTGACCAAAAATGCTTTTTGTCATTTCAATTTCAACTTCTTTCAAGTCGTCTAAAGTTATTACTTTTTGACTTTTTTTACAAATTAGCAAGCCGTCAATTTGGTGAAAAGCCGGAAAATGCTTTCTGTCAATTTCATCTTTTCTAAAAACAATGCCCGATGACAAAGCCATAATTTCGCCGTCTTTTTTTAATTTTTCTAAAACTTCCGGGTCTCTCAAATAAAACGGCCACATTGCAGTTGTCTGGGTGCGCAAAATATTATCGTTATCTAAATAATATGTATCTGACTCTCTTCTGCTTGGATGGTCTTTTGGCGCATTTAAAACATCAAAGTTTTGTTCAACCGAAACAATCCTGGGAAAATCAACTAAATCAAAATCTTTAAATCTTGGCAGATTTTTTATTTGGTCAACTAAAATTTTTACAGGAGAGTTTTCTTTTTTAGTTAAATCGGGCAGGGCTAAAAGCCGTTTTATTCTTTCTGCTTTTACATCGGTCTTTTTTTCTAATTCTTTAATTAAAACAGACTCCTTTGGGTCGTTTATTATAATATTTCTTCTCATACTATGGGTATATATTACTTTATTTTACCTCAAAATAAGGCGTAAAGCAATAGTGGATTTATCAACAAAGATGTGCTATAATCAGAGGTGGTAAGCAACCTATTAGCACCTTCAAAACCTAACCAAAAGGAAAATAAAATCATGTCAGACGAAAACCTTGAATGGGCCGTAGAGCCATCAAACGATCATACAAATTACTGCTTCAGTGGGGAGCTTCCTGCTGAAAACGCCATGAGAGAAGTTAAAGATAATAAGGGCAAACCCCACAATATTTGGCTCTGCCCTTCCCGTAAAAAGGTACAAGAATTCTGGGACAGTAGAATCAGCCAGGACCTCAATTTCAGAGTTTACAATCGCTTAATACATGCTGGCGGAAGAAGCAGAGGCCCAATAAAGGACGTAACGTTTCTCTTCGAACGCAAAATCCTGCAAAAGAAAAATCCAGAAATCCAGAAAGTCCGCGAACAGCTTAAAAGCATCACAAAATAGAACAAAACAAACAACGGCTCGCCTTTCGGCAAGCCGCTTTTTTTATTAAAATTAAACACTTTAAATATCCCAATTTAACGGCAAAACACCGGTAAATGGATAAAGACCAAATAAAACGTCTGCAACGCCCTGCCCTTCGCTTCCCGGCAACCACGAAGCAACTATGCTGTCCCATTCTTTAGAATATGATAAAATATTAAGCGGCCGGCCAGAAATTATTACAACTACTAATTTTTTACTTTTTGCTTTTGTTTTTTCTATTGTTAACAAGTCTTCAGAACTTAAGCTTGGATTGGCGTTATCTCCCCAACCCTCGGCATAGGGTTTTTCACCAACAATAACAATTCCAACATCTGCAAGATTGTTATTTATAGAAAAATTTCCCTGCTTGTTATATTCAACCTCTGTATTTTTAGAAACAGTATTTTTTATTGCTTGAAGTATGGTGGTGCCCCAAATACCATTGTTGCCGTCAATGCCTTGCCATTCTGTTGTCCATCCGCCTGCCTGACGGCCCAAGTTGTCTGCTGATGAACCGGCAACTATAATTTTTTTTAATGATATAGACAAAGGCAAAACAGAATTTTTATTCTTTAATAATACCTGTGATTTACGAACTGCTTCTTTTGCCAGCTCGCGATGTTCATTGCTTCCAACAACAGATAATCCTTCGGGCTCGGCTTGCGGGCGGTCAAATAATCCTGTTTCAAATTTTACTGTTAAAATTCTTCTTACAGCGTCGTCTAATCTTTCTTTTGTTATATCTCCCTTAGCCAAAGCTTCTTGCATATTAGACATAAAATCTTTATATTCAAACGGAGTCATTACCATATCAATGCCTGCATTAATTGAAATCACCAAAGAATCATACCTATTAGGCGCTACTTGATAAACGCCATACCAATCTGAAACTACAAAACCGGAAAAGCCAAGCTCGTCTTTTAATACATCTGTCAATAAATAATGGTTAGCAGAATTTTGTTTGCCCAGCCAGCTTGCTGTGCCCACCATAACAACCCGCGCCCCATTATCCACAGCTTTTTGAAAAGGAATTAAGTGGTCTTTACGTAAAGTTTTTTCATCTATGGTTATGTTTCCTTCCTCTACTTTAAAATCTTTATTGCGGGAAGTCCCATATTCCATAACTCCGCCACCAATAAAATGTTTTAGAGTGGCTAATACATTAAAATAATTGTTTAAAGAATCTTGAGTTCCTTTTAAATAGGCCATCCCCAGTTGTGTTGTATTTGCAGTGTCTGACCCAAAAGTTTCGTATGTTTTGCCCCAACGGATATCTTTTGCCACATCAAGGTTTGGAGAAAAACTCCAATAAATTCCGGTAGCGGCCATTTCCTCGGCAGTTGCTTCTGCAACTCTTTTTACTAAATCAGAATCTCTGGTAGCGCCCAAGCCAATAGAATGAGGAAAAACTGTAGCTCCTAAAACATTAGCATGCCCGTGTACAGCATCAATTCCGTATAACAGAGGTATTTTTAAACAAGTATTTTTAGCGGCAGATTGAAAACTATTTACCATACTAAGCCACGCTAACGGAGTTTCTTGTTTTGGCCCTGCTCCGCCTCCGCTTAATAATGCCCCAATATTATATCGGGTAATTTCGTTAAGGTCGTGAATGCTATTTTTTTCAATTAAAACCATTTGGCCAATTTTTTCCCATTCAGTCATTCTACTCATTAAATCGTTTACTCTTTCTTGAACAGATAAATTTTTATTCAAATATAAAGCGCCTTCTTGCCTGCATCTTTCAGACAAAATATCATTGGATGGTATTGCGCTTTTATTTTTTAGTATAAAAAAAATTATTCCTAAAATTAAAATAATAACTATTAAAAAAAATAGGAAAATAATTTTTTTATGATTTTTTATGAAAAACAAAATATTTTGCATCTTATTTTTATGGTTGATTATTAATATTACCAAAAAATCGCCTAAAAAGCGACCATTTAAAACATTTTGCAATAAAAAAGAGTGTTTCCTGCGCGAAACACTCATTATGTTTTTTTGCCCCTTGAGGCAATTTTTTCATGATTTCCATTTCTGGAAGCAATTTCTAAGAGCTCCTGTTGGGCCCTTTCATATGTTCCATCAAGCATAAACTTTATTTCGGGACTGATTTTTTCCCAATCCCTTTGCAGTTTTCCTAAAAGTCTCTGATAAACGTTTGCTTTAGGAATTCTCAAATCGCTTGTCTGAACTCTCCACAGCTCCTGTAAATTAACAAAATGGTCTTTGGCATCAGCAGCTGCCACACACTTTGCTTCTTGAGTTTGAAAAGCAATCGTTTGGCTTCCCCTATGAGAGTAAATTGCGCTTACAACCGGTCCGATAAATTCTACCGGGCATTCACAACTTAAAAGAATGGGCACTGCTTCTTTGGCTCCGGTAATATGATGGTTTTCTGCGCCATACATTGCCGCTCCAAGGTCGTGAAGCAATCCTCCAAGTTCGGCAATAACCAGGTTTAGCGACAGCTTTAAAGCAAAATCTTTGGCGTGTTCTGACACACGCAAAACATGAGCCCAAATACTATGCCTGTAAACAGGGCTAGATAAATATATCGGCCCTACCGCTTCTGTTACTCTTCGTATTAAGGTTTCCAAGGGTCTCTCCTTTTTTGCTATATGGTGGTCGTTATTTCAAGGTCCAAATAATTCATTAATAATATATCGCCAGAATAAATTGTCAAATTGTAAATCTAAAAATTATCCAATAAAAAAAGCCCTACGACGAATCGCAGGGTTAAATGGTTTGGAAATATTACATGTCTTCTATTTTGATGTCGTCAATTGATAAATCCGGATTTTTGCCGGCCGGGTCAAGCAACTCGCTCCAATCGTCTTTGGTTGATGCGGCTTGCTGGTGTTCAAAATCACGCTGACACTTGATGCATAGCGTGGCATACGGCAGGGCGTGTAAGCGCGCCATTGGAATATTGCTTCCGCAAGCTTCACAAACGCCATATTGGCCCTCTCGCATCCGCTCTAATGCGGTTTCTACGCGAGTCAGCTCACGGCTCTCCACTTCAGCTAATTGAGAACTAATTTCGTCTTCAAGCAAGCTTGAATCCACCGGTTCGTCAGATGGCGGAGAATGAAATTCTTTTAACGAACTTAAATCGCCAGCTAAAACCCTGCGCAATGCATCGCGCCGCTTAATTAGAACATCATGAAGTTTCAAAATCGCCTCTTTTCGGCTCATGCTATATCTCCTTATACAAGAGTCAAAGAGCTGTAATTTGCCCTCACAACAAGTGACAGACTAATATAATATTAATACTTTACCCAATTTTGTCAATAAAAGCCCCCCCGCCAAAGGCGGGGGGGCTTTTAATTTTTAAAAAACGTTATTTTATTTCTTCGGGCGGGTTTACCACGCGCAATAGTTCTTCTATTGTTGTTGTGCCGTTTTTAATTTTTTCTAAGCCGTCGTTAAATATGGGCTCTAAACCCTGCTTTTTTTCCATATCCCATATTTGCTCGGCTGAAGGATTTTTAAGCATTAATGCTTCAAGTTCAGGGTTAATATCTATTATTTCAAAAACGCCTGTTCTACCCCTATATCCTGTTCCGGAACAGTTTGGGCATCCTTTTCCCTTAAAAAGCGTGATTTCTTCTTTGCCAAAAAATCTTTCTGCCTCGGGGAAAGTTTCAGAAAGCTCTTTTGCCGATGTTTTATAGCTGTATCTGCATTTACTGCAAATTTTTCTTACCAGTCTTTGCGAAATCACCAATTTTAAGGTTAAAGACAAATTAAACGGCTCAACCCCCATTTCTAAAAATCTTGGAATTACAGAAGCCGCATCATTTGCGTGAAAAGTTGAAAATATTAAATGCCCGGTTAAAGCAGCGCTCACAGAAATTGCCGCTGTTTCTTTGTCTCTTATTTCTCCAACTAAAATAATATTCGGGTCTTGCCTTACAATAGACTTTAATGCTTCGGCAAAAGTAAGATTTGTCGCAGAATTTACCTGTATATGGTTTACTCCGGGTATTTTATATTCAACAGGGTCTTCAATTGTTGTAATGTTTACTTCTGAATTATTCAGCTGTTTTAATAACGTGTATAAGGTTGTAGTTTTTCCTGAACCTGTGGGGCCTGTTACTAAAATCATTCCAGCGGGCTTTTTAGCTGCCTTTAAAATAATTTTTTGCTGGTTTTTTGAAAGCCCAAGGTCGTCTAACGAAAAGTTTTTTGCGTGTTTTACAAGAGGCCTTATAGATATTTTTTCTCCGTCTAATGTTGGCACAGTAGAAACGCGCATATCAATAATTTCTCCCTTTTTTTCATATCTTATTGCCCCGTCTTGTGCCGAAAAATGCTCGTCAATTTTCATATTTGACTGCACTTTTATCCTGTTTAAAATGTTTTCATAAAAACTTTTAGGAATTCTGCCTATTTCGTGCAAAAACCCGTCTATTCTAAGCCTTATTAAAACTTCATTTTCCTGCGGGTCAAAATGAATATCCGAAGCTTTTGAGCTTAATGCTTCTTCAAGTATTTCGTCAACAATTTCTAAGGCTACCTTTGAACCGCCTTTAATAATTTCATCAAACCTTGTTCCAAGCGGTTTTTTATAAAATAAAAGCAAAGAATCTATATCTTCGCTTGATGAAAAGCATATTGATATTTTTTTGCCCGGAAAAATTTTTTCAATTTCCTCTTGGAGCCCGCTTGCAGAAGGGTTGTCTGTGGCAACAACAGCTGTTTTTTCAGTTTCTTTGGCTAATATCACTCTGTATTTTTTTGCCATTTGTTCCGGAATTTTTAAAACAAGATTTTTATCCGGGATATTTGTGTTTAAATTTAAATAAGAAACCTTAAAATATTCTGCAATTGCCTGGCCAATTAAGTCTGCCGACAGAAGCCCCCGCAACATAAAATAATCCAAAAAACTGCCTTCTTTATTTTTTACAAATTCATCGGCTTTTTCTGCATTGCTTTTTTCTATATAATTTTCTTTTAGTAAAATATCTTTTATTTTTTCTTGGTCTAGGTTCATATTAAATTTATATTTTAAAATATTCTTTAATTTTTTGTACCATTTCAACCACCGACATATCTGATTTCACAAAAAAATCAACAGCTCCCAGTTCTTTTACTTTATTTATATCTTCTGTTTGGCTTAAGTCAGAGCTTACAATAACCGGCGTTTTTATTCCTTTTTCTTTTATGCCTTTTAAAACTCCAAAACCGTTTAATTGGGGCATAATTAAATCTAAAATAAGCAAATCAAATTTTTCTTTTTCTAATTCAACCAAAGCTTCGTTTCCGTTAAAAACTGTTTTTACTTCAAAACCCTCGTTTTGCAGTTTTAAATCTAAAGCCATGGCAATTGCTTTGTTGTCATCGGCAATTAATATCTTTATTTTTGGTTCCATATATTTTTGTTTATATAATTATATCCCTTTAAAATTAAAAATACAACAAAACCCCGCCTTTGGCGGGGTTTTTTGTTTTCTGCGCCGGATATTATATCAAACTATTCTACGCTTAATTTTTCCTTTACTTTAGCGATAATTTGGTCAATATGTATTTCGGTTTTTGAGATGTAGTCGGCTTTTTCCACTAATCCTTCGGCCACAGGCAATTCGCCCTTTAAATTAGTTAAAAATATAATCTTCGCCTTAATGCCTTTTTCTTTCAGCTTTTTAGCCACTGTTACGCCATCCATTTTTGGCATCACAATATCTAAAAGAATCAGGTCTGGTTTTTCTTTTTCAATCATTTTTAGCCCTTCTTCGCCGTCTTGGGCAGAAATCACGGAAAATCCTTCATCGGTGAAACTTTGCTCAAGAACAGCGCGAATGTCTTTTTCATCATCCACAATTAAAATTTTTTTATATGAGTTTGTCATGTTTTAGTTTATTTAATATTTTATATTACTTTAATATACCAAAAAACCGCCACAACTAAAAGGCGATTTTTGTTTTGCGCGGGCAGGGGGATTTGAACCCCCGATCTCCTCCGTGACAGGGAGGCGTCTTAAACCAGGCTGGACTATGCCCGCATTGTGCCGAGGGGGAGATTCGAACTCCCGACCTCATCGTTATGAGTGATGCGCTCTTACCAACTGAGCTACCCCGGCCAATTTAAAATGTTGCGCCTCCTGGAATTGCACCAGGGCCTACAGCTTATGAGACTGTCGAGGTACTACTCCTCCAAGGCGCTACGATACCATTTAAAATGATATACTAATTATTTTACCACAAAAAATATTATAATCAAGCAATAACAAAACAGCCCCGCCTTAGCGGGGCTGTTTTTAAAAATAATTTTGTTTATTCTGGAGTGCATGATCGCGATTCTATTTCTTGATAGACATCAAAACATTGTTTAGAGTCTCTGCATATCCTCTGTTGCTGGCGGTTATAGCCACATTCAAGCCAGGCATCACACACCCAGTTTGGAGAACAAGTTGAAGTGCACTCCTGCCGAATTGAAGGCTTGTCTTTTTGGGTTATACAATTATTATTATCCCAGCACATTCTATTTTGCCATCCGCCGGTACATATGCTCCACGCTCCGCATTGCCATCTTTCAACACAAACACAGCTTTGGCTTGTTATCGGCTTGCCTGCTATTGTCCCACATGAATTAGAATCTGAGCAAGTTCGTGTTTGATTGCCGTTAGATGAACAAGTGCTCCAACTGGAACAATGCCAATCGGGCGCGCAACACGACTGGCTTGTTGCAGGTTTTCCCGTTGTTGTTCCGCAATTATTTAAATCTGAACATGTTCTTATTTGATTTTTATTGGCACAAGCGCTCCATGTCCCGCAACTCCAGTTTGTATTGCAACAAGATTGTGTTGTCACCGGTTTTCCTGTTGTTGTTCCGCAGTCATTTGAATCGGTACAAGTTCTGGTTTGTTGGCTATTAACACAAGCGCTCCAGTCTCCGCAATCCCAGTCGGGCGTACAAGTATTATTATTATTATTATTTGTACTGCTGTATGTACAACGAGCCCCTGTTAAAGTTTGCACTGTTTGAACATAACCGCTTGAATAATTATAGTCTGTGTCAAAAGTTTGTTCGCAGGTTTGATTGGCACTGCATTTTGTTGTGTCGCCATCGCAGTCAATGGCATAAATTCCGTCTGTTTGGGTAATACATGTTGCTTGGCAAGTATTTGTATTATTTGTGTTATTGGAATTAGACGTGCACGACTGTGTTGTTGCAGGTTTGTTATTTGTTGTGCCACAAAAATTATAATCTGTGCAAATTTTTGTTTGTTGGCCATTAGAACAAGAGCTCCAACTAGTGCATTGCCAATTTTCTGTGCAACTGGAATTAGATGTGCACGACTGTGTTGTTACAGGCCTGCCGGATGTTGTGCCACAAAAATTATAGTCGGTGCACGTTCTATTTTGTTGATTATTATAACAACTTGTCCAGCTGGTACAATTCCAGCTTGGAGTGCAAGTTGGATTTACCGGGTTTACAGGATTTCCTGAATTTCCCGAGCATCCGTAAAGCTGGTTTAATTTTTGCCTTGTTGTGTTTCCTACATAGCCGGTGCCATGAGTTAATCCCCATGGAGATAAAATTTCATAAGTATATTTTTCCTGAAAAGCTATTACTCCGGCAATTGTTCCGTCTGAATAAGCTGTAAGCCCGTCGTTTCCGTATGAAATGCCTTCCGTTAAAAGAGCAACGTGAAGATATGCTACATCCAACGAGCCGGAATCAGCTGTTCCTAAATTTTTATTAAAAGTATAGCACCAACTGCCAGCGAAAACAGACCCTGGCAAAATTAAAAAACTTAAAAATAATCCGGCTATTAAAAATAGTTTTGTTTTCATAATAAAATTATTAATTTTATGCGTTATTCTATTATACGACAAAACAACAAACGCAAGCTGTGTATAACTTGCGCATTTAAGCGAGGCAATAAACTTTTTGCAGTCCCTGGTCCACTTGCCCGTAGAGGCAAAGGGGGTTTGCCAGCAGACGGAAAAAAGTTTGTTGCCGAGCAATATATATAGTTAAGCGAAGCAACAAATTTTGAAGGGTCCCGCAGTCCCGCCACAGCGGGACGAGGATGGAGCCGAAAAAATTTGGCTGCCGAGCAAAATTAGGCCCTAAATACTTCTAAAAATGCTTTTGGGGGAATGCTCACCTGGCCCTTTGCCTTCATTAGTTTTTTCCCTTTTTTCTGCTTCTCGCGGAGCTTATTTTTTCTTGTTATGTCTCCCCCATAAAGATACCCTGCAACATCTTTCATATAAGCTTTAATTGTTTCTCTGGCAATAATTTTTCCGCCAATGGCTGCCTGCAAAGCAACCGAAAACATTTGCGGAGGCAAAACATCTTTTAATTTTTCAACAACTTTTTTCCCTTCTTGGTAGGCTTCGTCTTCTGCCACAATTTTTGAAAGCGCTTCTTCTTTATGACCGGCAATTAAAATTTCCATTTTTACTAATTTTGCCGGCCTGTATCCTATTGTTTTATAATTCATAGAAGCATAACCCTGGCTGGCTGTTTTTATTTTGTCATATAAATTGGCAATAATTCCCCGCAAAGGAGTTTCAAAAACAATAACTGCCCTTTCAGGACTTAAATAATTAGTTTCCAAATAATTTCCTCTCAAGCTTTTTAAAATTTCCATTAGCTTCCCCATTTGATTGGACGGAGCTATAACTTCCAACAAAACCCATGGCTCTTGGGCGCTTTTTATGTTAGACTGCTCGGGCCAGTCGGAGGCCGAATGAATTAAAATTTCTTTATCTTTTTGGTTAATAATTTTATAAACAACCGACGGCGTTGAAATTACCAAGTTTAACCCAAATTCCCTTTGCAATCTTTCAGAAATAATTTCAATGTGCAAAGTACCCAAAAATCCGCAGTTAAATCCCCTTCCCAAAGCTTCTTTCATTTCCTGCTCAAAAACCAAAGCCGGGTCATTTAATTTTAATTTTGACAAAGCAACTTTTAAATCGTCAAAGTCATCGGGATTTTCAGGATACAAAGAGGCAAAAACCATTGGCTTTGGCTCTTGATATCCCGGCAAGGGCTTTACAGTTCCTTTTGTGGCCAATGTCTGTAATTTTATAATTGTGTCTCCGGCTGTAACTTTTCCGGGCTCTTTAATTCCTGTTGCAATATATCCTATATAACCTGCCGTTAATTTTTCTTTTGCAGAAAAACCCGGATTTAAATAACCAAGCTCTTTTACTTCAGCCGGTGTTTCTGTTGCCATTAACTCAATTTTTTCTCCGTTAGAAATTTCTCCGTCAACAACTCTTACAAAAGCAATCACGCCCTTAAAAGAATCGTATTCCGAATCAAAAATGAGTGCCCTGAAAGGGCGCTCACCCGCCTCAATACCCGCAGGGCTTTGGGCGGGTCCAGGTACTTCTCGTATAATAGTTTCTAAAACCTGCATAACATTTGTTCCGTCTTTTGCAGAAATTTTTATAATTTCATCTGGCAAAATATCCAAAAGATTTGACAGCTCTTCAACTGATTCATCAACTTTTGCTATGGCAGAATCAATTTTATTTATTACAGGAATAATTTTTAAATTTTGATTTTTTGCCAGTTCTAAATTAGCCAAAGTTTGCGCCTGAATTCCCTGCGTTGCGTCAACCAATAAAACAGCTCCTTCAACAGCTTCCATAGACCTTGAAACTTCATAAGAAAAATCAACGTGGCCCGGAGTGTCCACCAAATTTAAAATATAATCTTTGCCCTCAAAATTATAATTCATTCTGATGGCTTTTAGTTTTATGGTAATTCCTTTTTCTCTTTCCAAATCCATTGAATCTAAAAACTGAGGCATCATTTTTTTAGGGTCAATGGTTCCGGTCAACTCTAAAAGCCGGTCAGCCAATGTAGACTTGCCGTGGTCAATGTGAGCAATAATAGAGAAGTTGCGTATGTTTTCCTGCATATAATTTAATGTAATCTTACCAAAAATCCCGCCTCTTTTCAATTAAAAACCCGCCCAAGAGGCGGATTCCAATAACTCAACAGCCCTGTTGAGTTATTCATGTTTTTGTATAATAAACTCCCTGCCCAATATCACCCACCTGTTTTAAAACTCCCTCTTTTTCCAGTTCTCCCAAATACCTCTCGGCAGTGGCATTTGATACGCCCAACAATTTTTCAACATCATTGTTTACAATTTTTTCTTTATTTTCCAAAAACTTCAAAATTTTCTGCTTATTCGCCTCCTTTTCAGCCACCTGCCTTTGCACCAGCACTGGCATTACTTTCTCTTTTTTCTCATCTTTTGAATCTTCCCGCACAGCCCAAACAATCCCAGCCACAACAAAACCCACAACCACGCCAATAATTGAAATAACAACCAAACTAACCATATTTTTATTTATCAATTAATTTTTCTTTTTAAGATGTACTCTTTCATGCCTCTAAAATTATCTTTTCAATAATGGAATAAATACGTTTGTCGGAATATTCGGACACAAATAATTTTGTAATTGAAAGAACAAAAAATAAAAAAGTATTACAGATAAAATGGATAAACAATTACCAATTAGATAAACACAAAATAAAGCACGACCAAAATGTCCGTCTGTTGTATCAACTCCAACCCAAAGCTTATAGTTTGTGGCTGTCTTCAACCCCAACCAAACAACAAAAAATGTCATAAGGCTCGAGTACGAAGATGCTAATAAAATTACTCCAAACAATAACCGCTCAATCTCTCCGAGTTTCATTGGATATTCTCTAAGTTCCTCCCTCTCATGCTTATCCGAATATTCTTTGAGGTTTTTATTCTTATTTCTCAATCGGTCGAGTACTGGTTTTATTATAAAACTCGGCAAGAAAGCAGAGCTTAATAAAAACAATAAACCGATCAATATAATTTTTCCCATTTTTTATTTCTCAATTAATTTTATAATGGGACTGGTAATCCTAATTTTTGCAACGGTAGATATTTAAAATAATACTGACAACCCACAGATATTATATAATCAAGAACATCTTTATACGCCGGGTTTCTGAACCAATCACTCAAAATATAAATATATTCAACTTCAATATTCAATGGAGCTAAAAGCTTTGCATATTGTTTTCTTTTAAAATCGCACGTCTGTAATTTTTCATCAACGGAACCTGCAACTTTTTGAAACTTCACTTCAATTATAAAAAGCGTATTATTTATAATCACATAAATGGCTTCGTCCGGTAATAGTTTTTTAGATAAAATCTTTTTATAATCTACGCCTTTAGACTCTAAAAATTTATACAGCCCATTCTTCTTAAAACTTTTTGCGACTTCTTTGCCATTATAATAAATAACATTACCCGTAATCTTATAACCCTTCTTTGCTCTAAGGAGATCCAAAATATCTGTCTCCTTTTCAAAATTAAGACCAGTTATTGTGTTGCCTCCACCGATACCTCCTGTTTTCATGTTTTTAAGATAGTTTAATATTTTTAATTTCTTTGAATCTTTTTATTGATAAATCCAAATATTTTTTTTCCGTGTCTATGCCAACAAATTTTCTGTTATTAACTAAAGAAGCCAAGCCGGTTGTAGAACTTCCTGCAAACGGATCTAAAACAACATCATTTTCTCTTGTGCTTGCTAAAACTATTCTTTCAAGCAAGTTAAAGGGCTTTTGAGTGGGATGTTTTCCAAATTTTTTTTCCCAGGACTGAGGCGCGTTTATAGACCATACTGACTGCATCTGTTTGTTTGGTTTTTTTAAAAAATCTTCAGGCCAGTTGCCATCTCGCATTTTGCTGTAATTAAAAGTGTGTTTTGCTTTTTGATCTTTTATTGCCCAAATTAAAGTTTCGTGTCCGGCAGTAAAATATCTGCAACTTAAATTTGGCGGAGGATTTGGCTTGCGCCACGCTATATCATTCAAAATTTTATATCCTGCAACTTTCAAAGCAAAACCACAGGAATATATAGAATGATAGGTTCCGCTAATCCAAATTGTTCCATTAGGTTTTAAAACCCTCCTGCTTTCTTTTATCCAATTTAAATGAAATTCATAATCTTTTTTAAGTCCATTGCTTACATCCCAATCACCCTTGTTTACACTCACTTGTTTTCCGGCATGGACTGAAAATCCTCCGTTTGAAAGAAAATATGGCGGATCAGCAAAAATCATATCAATAGAATTCTCCGGTAGCTCTTTAAGCAAATTTATGCTATCTCCATGATATAAAACAAAATTATCTTCACAGAAATATGGTTTTTGTTTTAAGTTAGCAAGTATCTTTTCTTTCATACTTTTATTAGGTAATCATATAATTTTACCATAGAGTAGTCAAAACAAAAACAGCCCTTTTGGGCTGGTTTTAATAACTCAACAGCTGTTGAGTTATTCGTCTATTTGTCCGGATAAAGGAATTTTTTAAGGAAGGAGTCTGATATTGTTTTTAGTTCCTGGGATTTTAAAAAGAATGTTATTGCAGTATAAATTGCGACTCCTGCAATGCCGGATAAAACTAACTGAAAAAATACTCCCCAAAAAGTTTGCAAACTTACAGAAGAACCGAGCAACTGCCTGATTAAAAATGTTGAAAGCGCCATAATTACAGACGCAGCAATTATTTTTTGCAGAGAGTTAGAAATTTCTTTTATTTTTAAATTTGGAAATTTTTTATAAAGCATGTATAAAAGCAAAGAAACCTGTAATATTATGCTTGCAGAATACGACAAAGCCAGGCAAACAACGCCAAGATTTTTTACGCCCTCTAGCCTAAAAAACATTTGTATAAAAAGAGAAAATCCTGCAGAAATATTTATAAGCCAAACCAAAAACAAGCTAAAAATAATGTTAAAGGCAACAGCTGATATGCTGGCAATTGCCGGAATTTTTGTATTGTGTGAGGCGTAAAATGTTTTAGAGAGTATAAAAATAAGTCCCTGGGCAAATAATCCTGCTGAAAATATGCCAAGACAGGCAATGGTAAGTCTGGTATCTACCCAGCCAAATTTTCCAGCTCCTAAAATAACCCTTACAATCTGCGCCCGTAAAATTAAAATTAAAATGCTTATTGGAATTATTAAAAAAAGCGTCTGCCTAAAAGCATTTGAAAATTTTTGTAAAAATTTTTCTTCTTCTGCCTGCAAAAAAGCCATAGACATTGAAGGAAAAATAGCAGTTGAAAGAGAAAGGGCAACTGTGTTTACCAAAATAGATGACAAATTGTTTGCCAAATTAAATACTGCAATTGAACCTGCCATTAAGGTTGAGGCAATTGCTGTAATAACAATGGTGTTTAACTGGCCGGCAGCCAGGCCCAAAGACCTTGGCGCCATAAGTTTTATTGTTTTTATTACGCCTTCGTGCCTAAAATTAAAATTTAATTTATATTTAAATCCAGAAAAAATAAACGCCGGAATTTGTATTGAAAGATGCAAAACTCCCCCTAAAACAACTCCCCATGCAAGCCCGACAATTCCCATTTTTGGAACAAAAAATGAAATCCCAATAATTATTCCAATATTATACATTATGGGAGCTAGTGCTGTTACCAAAAATCTGTGGAATACCTGTAAAATTCCGCTTATCATATTTGAAGCTCCCAAAATAATAGGGCTTAAAAACATAATACGCATTAGCAAAATAGCCATTTCCCTTTTCTCTCCAGAAAAACCCGGGGCTGTTAAAGATAAAATAAACGGAGTAAAAATTATTAAAAATATGCAAACAATAATTAAAAATCCCAAAAATATATTAAAAAGCGCAGAAACATATTCCCATGCATCTTCTTTTGACTTTACAATATACGAGCTGAAAACCGGAATTATAGCTGCCGATATTGCGCCAAAAATTAAAATTAAAGCAATAAAATCGGGAATGGTAAAAGCTGTATAATAAACATCAAGCTCGTTTCCGGCTCCAAAAGTTCCCGCCAAAAGACGGTCTCTAAATAAACCTAAAAAAGCGCTTATCAAATAAGAAAACGCTAAAATTAAAGATGCCGAGCTTATTGATTTTGCCTGCGAGTTAAGAAATCTTTGTATCAAATTATTTTTTGTTAATTAATAGCATGATAACATTTTTTTCTATTCTTTTCAAACAAAAAAACAGAGGACAAACTCTGTTTCTTAGTTGTCCCAGCAAGACCGTAAGCCGAATTCTGTTTTAGGTGATTATCTGTCTTGGCCAAAAATTACTTTTTGGCTCGGGCGAACTACTTTTAACAGAATTTTGAGATGAATTTAACCCAATTTTCTGCTTTGTTCTTGCACCCAATAAGGATTTAGCCGTTTCACTTCTGCATTACTGCAGAATTTTTCCCTAAGGAAACGCAGATCTTTTCAAACCTGCACGTCGCTGTTCGCACCTCGCATCTTACGATGGACGGCTGTTAGCCGCTATTATTTTATCCCGCCAAAGGCGGGATGGTGTTCGGACTTTCCTCTCCCTATTTGCATAGAGAGCAATCACTCATCTTGCTGAGACATTTATAATATAACAAATTTATAGCCTATTGTCAAATATTTTTCTACTCTGCTGACTGGATAATTTTAATAAACTCTTTGGCGTTTAAAGATGCTCCGCCCGGCAAAAGCCCATTGGCGAGAGCTTCTTTAATATAAGCTCCTGAGTTTTCACTTTTTACGCTTCCGCCATAAATTATTCTGGTGTCTTTTTTTACAAACTTTCTTATAAACTCTATTGCTTCTTTTGTTTCTTCAACAGAGCAGTTGTTCCCGGTTCCAATTGCCCATACCGGTTCGTAAGCAACATTTATATTATCAATGTCGGGAATATCTTTTAAGCCGTCTTGAATTTGCCTTTGTAAAACTTCTTCTCTTTTTCCCGCTTCTTTTTCTTCGGCTGTTTCTCCTATGCAAAAAATAATTTTTAATCCAAATTCCAAGGCCTTTTTTATTTTTTGATTAATTTGTTCGTCTGTTTCGTTAAAATATTTTCTGCGCTCAGAATGCCCAATTATTACATATTCAGCCCCAATGTCTTTTAACATAGCTCCCGAAATTTCTCCGGTAAAAGCGCCTTTTTCTTCAGAATAAATATTTTGCCCGCCAAGCGCTAATCCTTTTAATAAAGGCATGTACACAAACGGCGGGCAGATAACAACTTCCGCAGTTGTGTCTTTTATTCCTGCCTTAATTTCATCAAAAATTTCTTTTGCTTCTTTTTGATTTGTTGGATTTAATTTCCAATTGCCTGCAATTAAATTTTTCATAATATGTTAATATTTTTTTCTAATTTTTATATTTTAACATATATATTATTCAGTTAAAACAACCGGCCCTGATTTTAAAACTGCTATTGTGTGCTCAAAATGGGCTGTAAGCGAATTGTCTTTAGTTGAATATCCATATCCGTCATCTGCTTTTTTAAGGCGCCAGTCGCCCATTGTTACCATGGGCTCTATGCAAATTACCATTCCTTCAACTATTTTTTCACCTCCGCCTCTTTTGCCAAAATTAGGAATTTTAGGGTCTTCGTGTAAATTTTTTCCAATTCCGTGCCCGCACAAATCTCTCACAATTCCATATCCCTGGCCCTCAACAAATCTTTGCACGGTGTTGCCAATATCTCCTACTGTGTTTCCAACTTTTGCTTTTTTAATTCCTAATCTTAACGCTTTTTTTGTGGTGTTTATCAATCTTTTTGCCTCAAAAGAAACTTTACCAACGGGAACTGTTATTGCCATATCAGAATTATATCCTTTGTATAAAACTCCCAAATCCAAGCCAATTATATCTCCGTCTTTTAAAACATATTTTGACGGGTAGCCATGGACAATATTTTCATTAACCGAAGCGCACAAAGAATATGGAAAACCTTCATATCCTTTAAACGACGGCTTTGCCCCATATGACAAAATAAGAGCCTCGGCGGCTCTGTCTAACTCCAAAGTGGTAACTCCCGGCTTTATCTGTTTTTCAATTTCTTTTAAAACATTAGCCAGGATTTTCCCTGCTTCGCGCATTATCTTAATTTCATCGTCAGTTTTTATGGTAATCATTCTAAAGATTTAAAAACGTCTTTATGAACATCTGCAACAGATTGTTCGCCGTTTACTTTATGCACTTTCAAACCTTCTTTTTCAATAATTTCTAAAACCGGGTGCGTTTGTTCTTTATAAATTTCTATGCGTTTTTTTATTGTTTCTAAATCGTCAAGCCCTTTTCTTTTTACAAGGTCAGAGCCGTCTAGCGGGCATTTTGTCAGTTTTTCTGTTTCGTTTGAAAACAATATTGAATGGCGTATTAGCTCGCAAATTCTTCTGTGCGAGTTTCTAAAAATTGTTGTTTCTGCGGTTATTTCAAGCATTATAAAATGTATATTTTTTTCTCCGTATAATTTTTTTAAAAGAGGTATTTCCCTTTCTGCTTCGTAAACGGTTCTTGGAGAACCGGAAAAAATAATTGATTTTCCGTCTTCTGCCAAATCTTTTATTTTTTCAGCCATTAAAAAAACGACAAAAGGCGGGCTGTTTAATAATCCTGCCTCCCATCGTTTTCTTTCGTCGTCAACTTTATAAGAATTGCCTTCAATTTCAAAAACTTTTTCAGAATCTTCGTTTTTAAAACAAGCTTCAATAACTTTGCTTGATTCAAAATGATAATATCCGGTTTTATCCGACAAAATTTCTGCTTGAGTTCCTTTGCCGGCTCCCGGCTGTCCAAATAAAATTACAACTTGCTTATCCATATTTTTAATTATGCCGATAAATTTTTAAAATGTTTCGTACTCCCTCATTTGGAGCTGGGCATTAATTTGCCTGATTGTGTCTAAAACCACGCTGACCACAATCAGCAACGATGTTCCGCCTATTAAAAATGTAAAACCTGTAACTCCGGTAAGTCCGGCAACAATTGACGGCAATACGGCTATTAATCCTAAAAACATAGCTCCGGTAAACAAAACTCTGTTTAAAATGTGTTTTAAAAAATCAAGAGTTGATTTGCCCGGCCTTACTCCGGGAATAAATCCTCCCATTTTTTGCAAATTATCTGAAATATTTTTTGGGTCAAATGTAACTGCTGTATAAAAATAAGTAAAAAGAATAACCAGTAAAAAATAAAATATTCCGTGCACCCATGCGTTGCTAAAAAACATTCCTATAGACGAAGCAATGCTTCCTACAATTCCGGGAAAAGTTCCCAAATAAGTTGCTATCATGCTTGGAAATAAAAGTATAGAAAGGGCAAAAATTATAGGCATAACTCCCGCCGGATTTACGCTTAAAGGAAGATATGTGGATGTTCCGCCATACATTTTTGAACCTCTCACTCTTTTTGCATAAGAAACCGGAATATTTCTTCTGGCTTCTGTTATTAAAACAACGCTGGCTATAATGGCCACAGATAAAACCGCAAACATTACATATGAAGGAATTTTTGAAGGATCCCATGATACAAAAGTTTGGAAAATGTTAATTGGAAGGCTGGATACTATGCCGGCAAAAATTAAAAGCGAAATGCCGTTCCCCATTCCTTGTTCAGAAATAATTTCGCCAAGCCACATTAAAAACATGGCTCCTGCGGTAATTGTTATAATTGAGCTTATCATAATAGGCAAAGAAAGGCCTGAAATAATCCCCTGCCTCTGAAATACTATCAGCATTCCATAGCCCTCAAAAGCTGCCAATGGAATAGTAAGTAATCTTGAATACTGGTTAAATTTTCTTCTGCCTGCTTCGCCCTCTTCTTTATATATTTTTTCTAAAGCAGGAAAAATCATTGTCAGTAACTGCAAAATAATTGTAGCTGTAATATAGGGCCCCAAACCAAGCAAAGCAATTGAAAAATTGCTTAATGCGCCTCCTGTAAATATATTTAAAAGCCCAAAAACCTGGTTTTGGTCAAAAAATTTTTTTAAATTTTCAATTCCAATTCCGGGTATGGGAATGTTGGCTGATATGCGGAAAACAACAAACAAAAAAAGAACAAAAAGAATTTTGTTCCTTAACTCTTTATTTTTAAAAAGAAATAATATTTTGTCGTACCACATGATTTACTTATTTAATTATGCCTCCGGCTTTTTCTATGGCTAATTTTGCCGAAGCTGAAACTTTGCAATTTTCTATAATTAATTTCTTGGTCAATTTTCCTGTACCCAATATTTTAACTTCGGGCTTCTTACCTTTTATCATACGAATAATTCCTTTTTTAAGCAAATTTTCCGGATTGATTGTTTCTCCGTCTTTTGATGTTTTTTCTAAAACTTCAAGATTAACAACTGCTTTATGGCTTTCTATCACAAATCTTCTGTATCCTTTTAATTTAGGATACTTTTTAATCAGTTCCCTTATAATTGGCACCATTTTCCTGCCGGCTCTTGAGCTTTGGCCTTTTTGGCCCTTGCCTGAATATGTTCCTTTTTTGCCCCCTCTGCCAACTCTTTTTTTGCCCTTATTTTTATGTTTTGGTTTTAACTCGTGTATCTGCATCTTATTTTATTTAACTTTTAATTTCTTTAATGCTTCAATTGTCACTCTTGCATTATTTAATTTATTTTTTGAACCTGAAAGAATTTTTGATGAAATGTTTTTAATGCCTGCCAATTCGCAAATTGTTCTTACAGCTCCCCCGGCAACCAAACCCCTTCCTTTTCTTTGCGGTTTTAAAAGCAATCTTGCGGGCCCGGATTTTGCCTCAACTTCGTGGGGAATAGTTTCTTTTACAATAACAACATCTATTAAATTCTTTTTAGCCATTCTTGTGGCTTTTTCTATTGCCTGGGAAACATCTCTTCCTTTGTCTATGCCTATTCCCACTCTCCCTTTTTTATTGCCGGCTGCCACAACTGCCCTAAATCTTAAACGTTTTCCTCCACCGGTAACTCTTGTAACTCTGGCTAAATCCAAAAGCTTAGATTCAAATTCATCTTTTGGCACAGCTCTTCCAACTCCTGCCCTGCCAAAACCAGGCCTTCTCATTTGCCTAAAATCGCCTGGGCTTTTTGCGGGCTCTCGGGGGTTTAATGTATTTTTTTGTTTTATTTCTTCTGCCATTTTTTTAGTTTAATTAAAATTTTAGTCCGCCTTCTCTGGCTCCCTCTGCAAGAACCTTTATTCTTCCATGAAAAACAAATCCTGCTCTGTCAAAAACAACTTTTTCAATCTTTTTTTCAATTGCCATTTTTGCTATTAACTTTCCAACTTCTTTTGCCTTTTCTGATTTGGCTGATTTCTTAGCTGCCTTTACATCTAAATCTGACACAGACAATAAAACTTTTGCATTTTCATCATCTATAAGCTGGGCATAAATATGGTTTGCAGACCTAAAAACACAAAGCCTCGGCCTTTCTTTTGTGCCTTGAATATCCACTCTTATTTTTTTATGCCTTCTTATTCTTTTTTCTTGTTTTACTGCCATTTTTGTGTTTTAAATTTATAATTATTTAGAAGACGCCACTACTTTTTTGCCTTCTTTTCTTCTGACCTTTTCGCCCTGATATCTTATACCTTTTCCTTTATATGGCTCAACTTTTTTAGTTTTTCTTATTATAGCTGCAATTTCTCCTACTTTCTGCTTATCTGAACCGGAAATAGTTACCACATTTTTTTCAACCAAAAAGTTAATGTCTTCTGGCTTTTTAATTCTTACAGGATTTACAAAACCAAGGTTCAAAACCAAAGTATCTCCTTCAACTATAGCTTTAAAACCCACTCCTTCAATTTCCAATTTTTTTTCAAATCCCTTGCTTACGCCTTCTGCCATATTAAAAATGAGCGCCCTATATAATCCCCATAATCCCCGGCCTTTTTTAGTAAACTCTTTATTTTTAGGCAAAACAAAAATCTTTCCATCTTTAATATCGATTTTAATTTCCGGGTGGATTTTCTGTTTTAATTCTCCCTTGGGCCCTGAAATTTTTATTTCAGTTTCTGAAATTTCTACTTTCACCCCCTGGGGAATTTCAATTAATTTTTTACCTATTCTTGACATATTATTACCAAATTTCTAATAATATTTCTCCTCCTAATTTTTGCTTTCTTGCGTCTTTGTTTGCCATTAATCCTTTTGAAGTAGAAACTACCGACATTCCGAATCCTCCATGAACCCTTTTTATTTCAGAAAATTTTTCATAAATGCGCTGGCCCGGTTTTGAAACCCTTCTCAATCCTGATATTGCCGGCTCCCCATCTTTATATTTTAAAGTTATTTTTATAACTTTATTTTTTCCTTTTACTGTTTTTTTAATTTCACCGATAAAACCGCACTCAGATAAAATTTTTACAATTTCATATTTTATTTTTGAAAGGGGAACCAAAACTTCCGCCTTGTTAACGGCTTGGGCGTTTCTTATTTGGTTTAACATGTCTGTTATTGGGTCTGTCATAATTTTTTGATTAAATTACCATGATGATTTTTTTACTCCGGGTATTTCTCCTTTGTTTGCCAATTCCCTAAAACATATTCTGCAAAGTCCGAACGCTCTCATATGCCCCCTTCTTCTACCGCATTTAAAACAGCGCCGGATAGTCCTGCTTGAATATTTTGGCTTTCTTTTTGCTTTTACTTCTTGCGATGTTTTTGCCATATTATTTGTTTTCCTTAATAGGGAATCCTAATAATTTATATAATTCTAATCCTTCTTCTTTGCTTTTTGCATTTGTGACTACCGTAATTTCAAATCCAAAAATAGTTTTTTCTTTTTCTGTAAAAATTTCAGGAAAAGAAATATGCTCTTTAAAGCCCATATTTAAATTGCCTTGCTTGTCTATTGATTTTGATTCAATTCCTTTAAAGTCGCGCGACCTTGGCAAAGACAAATAAACAAATCTTTCTAAAAAATCCCACATTCTGCTTTTTCTTAAAGTTACCATTGCTGCAATTTCCAATCCTTCTCTAAGTTTAAAACCGGCTATAGATTTTTTCGATTTTATAAGTTTGGGCTTTTGTCCGGCAATTAATGTTAAATCCTGCATAATTAAATTTTGAATTTTTTCCCGCTCGCTTCCGGTTTTGCCTGAAATGTTTTTGCCAAAACAGCTGTTTATCACAACTTTTTTAATGGCGGGAACCGCCATATTATTTTTGTATCCAAATTTCTTCATCATAGCCGGGACCACTTCCTTATTGTATTTTTCTTTTAATTTTTCCATGTTAAATATTTATTTTATATCTCCTGCCCGCATTTCTTGCAAATTCTAAATTTTCTGTCTTTTTCTGTTTTATAACCAACTCTTGCGGCTTTTCCGCACTTTGGGCATATTATTTTTACATTAGAAATATCTAAGGGAGCAGGCAATTGAATCATTTGGCCCTTTTCGCCTTCTCTTTTCGGCCTTACGTGTTTTTTCTTCAAGTTAATGCCTTCAACTAAAATTTTTCCCTCTTTTGGAAGAGATTTTAATATCTTTGCTGTCCTGCCCTTGTCTTTGCCTGCTGTTATTAATACATTATCGCCTTTTTTCAATTTCATAGTCGTGTGATTATTATAGTAATTCTGTTGCCATCATAGCAATTTTATCGAAACCTTTTTCTTTTAATTCTTTAGCAGTAGGGCCAAAGACCCTGCCTCCTTTCGGCATTTTACCGTCGCCCAAAATCACAGCCGCATTATCGTCAAACCTTATATAAGATCCGTCTTTTCTTTTATATTCTTTTCTCTGCCTTATAATTACAGCTTTTACTTTATCGTGCTTTTTTACCAGTTTTCTGGGTTCTGCTTTTTTTACTGTAGCCACTACAATATCTCCCAACTGCGCATATCTTCTGCGGGTTCCGCCGGGAACGTTAAAAACCTGGATAATTTTAGCTCCGGTATTGTCTGCTACTTTTAACATTGAACGTGGCTGTATCATATTCTTTTTCTATTTTATATTTTGCTAATTACTTTCCATTTTTTATCTTTTGAAATTGGTGCTGTTTCTTCTATAACAACTTTATCTCCAATATGGTATTCTTGGTTTTGGTCATGGGCTTTATATTTTTTGTGGATTTTATATCTTCTTTTATATTTTGGATGTTCTTTCATTCTTTCCACTTGTACAACAACTGTTTTTTGCATCTTGTCTGAAACCACAATTCCTTGTAATGTTTTCTTTGCCATAATATTAAAACTGATTATTTTTGCTCTTTTAATATGGTTAATATTCTTGCCATTTCTTTTTTTGAATTGCTTATTTCTTTAACATTTTTCAATTTATTGGAAGAAAATTTAAATCTGAGATCGCTCAATTTTTTTCTTATATCAGTAACCATTTTTTCCAAATCCTTTTTATCTTTTTTTCTTAATTCTGCCGCTTTCATAATTATATAATACAATGTTAATTTTATCTCCTGATAATTTTTGTTTTAATCGGTAATTTTTTTCCGGCTCCCAATAAGGCCTCAATGGCAATTTCTTCTTTTAAGCCATCCAGCTCAAAAATCATTCTTCCCGGCTTTATAGGATAAACATAATGGTCAACGCCTCCTTTTCCGCTTCCCATGCCAACTTCGGCTCCCTTAAAAGTTACCGGTTTGTCCGGAAAAATTCTTATCCATAATTTTCCTCCCTTTTTCAAATATCTTATTATGTGCCTTCTTGAAGCTTCAAGCTGCCTGGAAGTTATCCATTTTGTTCCCAAAGATTTTAATCCAAAGCTTCCGAAGTTTAATTCGGTTGCCCTTGTTTCAATAGAAACACGGGTTCTTCCTCTCCCTTTGTGCCATTTTCTGTGTTTAACTTTTTTGGGCATTAATATTCCCATAACAAAAATTCTAAATTAATTAATCAAATTTATCTCCTTTATATATCCAGACCTTTATTCCAATTTTTCCATAAGTGCATTGGGCTTCGTCCTGGGCATAATCAATATCAGCCCTCAAGGTGCTTCTTGGCAATCTGCCTTGCGCCAGCCATTCTCTTCTTGCAATTTCAATTCCGTTAAGCCTGCCGGCAACCTCTATTCTTATGCCTTTTACCTCCCTGTTTGTCATAACTCTTTCTATTGTTTTTTTCAAAATTTGGCGGAACGGTATTCTTTTTTCTATTTGCTGGGCAGCCATTTGGGCCACCAAAGATGCTGTTATCCAAGGATTTTTTATTTCTTTAATTTCTATTTTCATTTCCCTTCCGGTTGAAGTTCTTTTGGAAACCTGCTTTTTTGAATTCTTTTTTCTTATATGTTTTTCAACTTCCTTTTTTAATATTTCTATTCCGGCTCCGCCTCTGCCTATTATAAGGCCGGGTCTTGCTGTTTCAATAATTACATTTATTTTATTTGAAGAATGCTCTATTTCTATATTTGCCACCGATGCTTCTTTCAATTTTTTCCTTAAAAAATCTTTTATTAAAAAATCTTCCTCAAGATATTGGGGCATTTTTTTGCCGTAAAAACCGCGAATGTTCCAATCCTCTATTCCTCTTATCCTATATGATTTTGGGTGGACTTTATGTGACATGTTTCTGTTTTATTTTTTTGCTTTAACTTTTTTCTTTGTATTTTTAATTTTCGGCTTTGCGCTTTTT
>Ga0310040_1000581_pt1 | contig 32548 bp, 27 predicted proteins | sample EPASupsiteHSE623_FD_200237 | JGI IMG/M metagenome (GOLD analysis project Ga0310040, IMG submission 200237) | Bioremediated contaminated groundwater from EPA Superfund site, New Mexico - Sample HSE6-23 (v2) (version 2) | ecosystem: Environmental > Aquatic > Deep subsurface > Groundwater >... | reverse complement strand
AGGTGATCCAGTGAATTCGTGGTGATCTTCATGGCAGGCTTTTTCGGGGTCATTTTCGATACGGGTAGATCAAGGGAGGATAAAAAGGTTTCAGAATCAAAGCTCTACCTGCGGGATGTGGGATGTAGATAAAACATCTGAGATCTCTGAGGAGGCCAGAGCCAGGGCCGGCCCTCTTGAGATCATAGATACTCGAAAGGCAAAGGTCTCAGGGGATATCTGGACAAGGCAAAGCTACTCTACAAGTAAAGGCCTGTTTGGCACTGCCTATGTGGAAGCCCTTGGTGCCTCTGGAACGGCAGACGGCTGGTCTGTTGCCAGGGCTGGCAGCCTGAATGCAGCCCAGAACGCCAGCTTAACAGGGGGCATACCTGAAATGGGCATGGTCCTTGGGGAGGACAGGAGCCTTTCTGGCGTCATAGCCCAGGTATCTTTGGGAAGCCTGGCATCTCGCCAGAGCATAGCCGGCAATAGCAATAGTATGAACGCTTATCAGGATAGCACCATAGATGCAAAGGACGGTCAGGGATCGATCAAAGCATCATCCAACTTCAAAGGCTGGGAAGGCATCAAGACCTGGGAGATCTCCGGCGACGAGGACTACAGGAGGCTTCCTGAGGCCACAAGGCTCTGGACTGAGCCTTCTGCATCGGATGCTAAGGCCACTGTTCAAAACGGCCTGCTTAAAGGAGAGCAATATGCGGTCATAGACTCTGGCGCCACCACCTCTCAGAGGGCTCACCTGGAGATGGGAGAGATCGGGTCGGGCCAGGTCGAGGCCTCATCCTCAAATGGAGTGCCCGGCCTTGAGAATATTTGCTACGTCTTTGGAGGCAATGCCAGCTACCTGGCGGCCAAGAGCTCAGGCACTCTGGACGCTGTGAGCGGTGCAGCAGCTGATTTCGATCAGGCTGATGTGTATGGATGGTCCAGCCTGGATAAGAGGGCCATGATCTTCGAGCCGGTTTACAACAGGTTCAAGAACAACATGACCACCCCGCCATCAGGCCACCCCGATGAGGGATCTGAAGGCGACATTGCCAGATGCTACCTGGCCTGGGCGGGCTTTCAGGTCTGGAGGTATACGGACGCCGCTGCCACCAGGGATAAACTCCTCACCTTGGATGACTACGATATTGCCCTGATCTCCTCGCACATGACGCCCGATAGCGTGACACTGAATTCATTCACATACGACCAGAATATGGGCATTCCAGTAGAGGATGAGGTAGCTGCTGTAGAGATCGAGAAAGCCTACCAGGACCCTCATCAGGGAGCGCTGGTGGTCTTCGATGGTTGCTTTAGCGCAGGGCCCCAGCCGGGAACTTCACCCCTATTCAATGCCGTGGGCAAGGCTGCTGAGAGAGGTGGGACGATCACAGGCTATGAGCGCATGGTCGACATCAACTGGGCCGTGGATTCAACAGGCCAGATCTTCGAGGACCTGTATGGCGGAATGACAATTGCCGAGGCGAACAACCATGCCGTGAAGATCTATGCGCCGTGGTGGGTGGCTTAGGGAACGGGAAGGAAGGGCAAGTCCCAGACGCTGATAATTGGGGGGAACACGAGCTGGAAGATGCCATCAGCGTAGAATGAGCCCGGCATCCATCAGCGCAGAGTAAACCCGACCAGATTACCCGGCCATGTTACATGTAATCGGTCAGTTTGCAGATGAGGCCATCTCGGATCTCGAAGAAAGAGGCCCCTCTAAGCTTCATCTCCTCACCAGCCTTTTTGCCGCCCGGCAAATCCTTTGCCAACTTGCACCAGTAATCTATCTGGACTGCCACCTGATTATTGCAGATCACCCAGGATATGGGCGTTTGACGCCTTTGCTCGAAGAATCCCAGGCTTGCCAAGGCCAGTTCCTTAAGCTGAGCTTTATTGCTTGTTTTTATGACGCCATCTGTGTTGGATACCGATTCAAATTCTGCGTCATCTGTAAAAAGGGCGAGCATAGATTCGATATTCATTCTATTATAATGCCCCAGATAATTTTCAACCAGTCTCCTGTTTTCTTCCGCCATAATTCTCTATCTCCAAGGGGGCCAGGTTAAATTAACACATATAAATGCGTTATTATGGGTTCTAGGGAGAGAACCTGATTTGATGTTTGAAAAGAACTAGGGTATTTTGGCGAAGACCGAGGGATTGGCTACTACTGGAAGAAATCGCCTTAAAGTACTTCAGCGGCGGATGCTCACTCAAGATAGATCAAGAATTCTTAACCGGGGCCAAGGCTAGATATATCAGCCTCAGAATCAGTCAGCCTTGGAGTCAATCAGCCCCGGAATTAGTCAGCCTCTGATCTAGAAGGCGATAATCCAAACCACTGGCTCATCTTCATGAGCATGGATAGGTCGCCCTCTGCGCTGCACTTCCTTTCCATAAACATCTGGATGGGATTGGCCTTTCCAGAGATGACATCCATCCATAGCTCAAAGGGAGCTCTAACGATTACGCTTGGTTGGGAAGCTTTCCCTATGCACCCCTCAATCGTCCCGCTATCAACGACGATATGGCAATCGCCCTCCACCTCGCCGGTGAACTCGAACTGAACTATAGCCCTGGCAACACCTGCGCCTTTGGCTGAAAACGCCAGCTGCAGCAAGGTCAAATAATCATCCAGTGAATGGGGGCGCGGTATTTTTACCCTATCACCGAAGGCTTTGGGATTGACGCCTTCATCTATGCAGGTCCGCCAGAACATGTTCGCTGCCCTGGCAGCCGCCTCCAGGTCGGCAATGGGCTGCTGTATGCGGGCCAGAGTCTCTGGAAGGACACAGTTGTTTAAAACCAGCTCGCGCCCGGCCTGCTCGGTGGCTCCCAGGATATCTGCCAATTTCTCATTATCAGGACCAAGACCCGTCATGAACATGGCTCCTGGACGATATATCTCTGCCACCAGCTTGCCACTTCTCCCCCACAGGAAGTTGGCATAATTGGAGAGCGCCTCAAAGATCCCGTTCTCTGCAAATCCTGCAACAGAGAGCACCGCCGCCTTGGGTGATTCGTGACGCATGGGATGTACCCATCTGCCGTCGGCAGACTTGACGAAAAAGGGCTGCATCACCGGCCAGGTGCGCTCGATAAAGGCCTTCATGGAGGCATTCAGGGTCCAGTGAAAGAGGGGCGTGGCATAGATGCAGAGGTCACAGGCCAGCCACTTGGGATAGAGCTCCTGGGTCATATCGTCCTGGATGATACACTCGCCAGGTGTTATGGTGTCGCAGGAGAAACAGCCTATGCAGTAATTGATCGTCTTATCACACAGGTTTACGACCTCTACCTCGGCTCCGGCTTCACGCATGCCTTTAACCAGGTGGTCTAGCATCAGCTCAGTTCTGCTCTCGCCATCCTGGCGAAGGCTGCTATTTAGAGCTAAGACTTTCATTTATCAGGGTATACACGAATCCGACACTATCAAGCTTTTGCTGTAGCCCGTGCCTATTTCCGGTTTGCTTCCCATAGCATGAGGTTAGTGGCGGCCTTGGACATTTAAATAGCGCATGTATGGGATGGAATCGCTCATGATTCAGATTGAGAGCACCAATCAAAGAATGGCCTATGCTTTTTCAGGGTTGTTCACTATGCTCTGGGCCTCTCAGGCCGTACCACCTAAAGCGCGTCCACGGGGAAGGCTCATACATCTACGCCATATCTAGGGCAAAAGTACGATGGCCTCAGCCTGAAACGCCCAGCTTGTTAGCGCCTAGCCCATAAAGTTATGGCAGTTCTCCTGCCGCTGCGGTAGAGGTAAATGAGCTCTGGATAGTGCCATGCCGCCCAGACCAGACCTCCTATCATGCAGGTGGCAGCGAAGTTCGAGGTCAGCCTGTAGAGGTCGGGAACCAATAGACCTCTCCAGCCAATCTCCTCACCCAGGGACCATCCAAGGGTTCTAAGGTTTCTGCGGAGGAGGAGACAGGTCACGATGACTGCGATCCCGGGGGTCCAGGTGTATGAATCATTCATTCAACTTCGGTGGTCTTATGGGGAGAGTCACTGGGTTTAGTGCATCCAACCTGCTTCAAGGCCTCAATATCGATTCAGGCAGGTGGAACCGCATGCCTTCTGATCAGGAGATAGCTTCAACTGCAGAGGCATTGGAGAAGAACGCAAACATCAATGTCATACGCGTGGCCGATGGAGACGAGGCCCTGAAGAAGATAAAAGAGCTAATCCCTGCAGGCTCTGAGGTTATGAACGGCACATCCACCACCCTGATAGAGATCGGGTATCAGGACCTGGTCAGCGGCGACAAAAACCCCTGGAAGAACCTGCGCCAGGCCATAAACTCAGAGAACGATCCTGCCAGGAGAGAAGAGCTCAGGCGCAGATCTATCATTGCCGATTACTTCCTCTCAGGGGTCAATGCAATCTCAAGGACCGGCATGGTGGCGGCCTGCGATGCCACCGGCAGCCGCACCGGAGCCTGGCTGTTTGGTGCAAAAAACCTGATCCTCGTCAGCGGAGTCAACAAGATCGCCTCATCAGAAGAGGAGGCACTGCAGAGGATAAAGGAGTATGCATATCCATTGGAGGATGCACGCGTAAACAAGGCCCAGGGCGGACATAGCATGGTAAGAAAGTGCGCCATGTTGAGAAATGAGCTGAAGAATGGGCGGGTCACTCTGATACTGATAAATGATAAGCTGGGCTACTGAGCCGTTCTATTGGCAAGCTTAGCTCAGGTCCCACACCATGCTTTGTCCCTTAATCAATAGCTGGCAGCCTGGAAGGACCAGTCCTGGATGGTGCTTGCTTTTGCAATGCCTATCCGGGACCAGGCATACTCATCCCTGGCCGAATCGCTGAACTTTGGCGTCCAGTCTATCAGTGTGCCGTTTGCGGCCATGAGCACCACTGATTCATTTTCGGTATTGAGCCAGTTGAACTTCTCTGTAACTGTGTAGGTGTCGTATGCGGACAGAACCGTCCCATCTGGCACGACGACCTTTCCCTCAGATGTGGAGAGCCTCCAGCCGCTGATATCCACATCCTCGCCTCCGCTATTGTAGAGCTTGACCCACTGAGGCATGTCTTTGCCCCTTGAATCGCCGGGAGGGCTCAGCTCTACCTCCTTAATCACCACTGTACCAAGACAGACGCCCATCAGGGCCAGAAGCAATGCCACAGATATGATCAGGTTCCGTCTCATAACACCACTCTTGGGCCTCTGAGGTATTAATGCCTGCTGTAGAGGACATGAACTGCGCTCATGAATGCGCCCGGATCTTAATATCCCATCGATTCTACCTGCATTAACAGCAGTTCTGCACCACATCGAGGGCATTTCTTAGGAATAAGCCCATTCAATCCAGCCAGATCCCTATGCGGAAAATATGCGCTATATTCCTTACAGGAAGGGCATGTGAAAAGGAGACCTGTGATGACACAAACGTACAACCCTTGACACCTCCATACAGTATGGCCTAAATATCGGCATCTGATGCATTTCCCAGCAACCAATCCTGCTGGATGATGGGATAATTCGACATTTACATTCTGATTGAGGGCTGAGCCGTATGGGCACCAGGGTATGCTTAAATGTCGCTGCATTCCAGCTGGAGCGTCTTGAGACTTAGAGGAGACCATTTAGTATTGAAGGATACAGCGTTGGCACCTCATACGGCTTATATGTATCTAGTAGATCTCTATCATCCGGCCACTGGAGCTGCCAGGCACCTGCGTATCTTCTGCATCTCCTCAGGCGTTAAAACCGCCCGGGCAGTCGTCAGGATTCTGTCCCTCTTGTCCACAACCAAAACGTCCTCTCCAGCCAGTATCTCAGGATCTGCGTCTACCACCTGGCTTGGGAATATCCTGCCCCCACGGGCTACAAATGGCACGGCTTCATCTGATACAACCAGCTTCCTGCACTGCGTTTTGCACTCATTCTCATTTTCAGGCATATAGTTCTCGCCTCCAACAGCTCTTATGCTGTTTTATCGAAATTGATCTTATTACGTAATAAATGTTTTGCTTTATGTAACACTGGACAGAGTTGGATGGTGACTGCGGATGATACTGAGCTTCTCCAAATTATCTGATCTCACTACACAGGGCTATCGATTTCCCATCTAATGGGATCACACGGCCCTGCTCTAAGCATCCCGCCCTATCCGCCATGAATTTGACCACATCCATGTCGTGCGAGATTAGCAGGTACCCTGTGCTCAGGTCCCTTTGCAGGTCCTTCAACATATGCAGCATCTGCGCCTGGACAGAGATATCGAGCGCCGAGGTAGGCTCATCCAGGACTATTACCTCAGGCTCTAAGAGCAGGACCCTCCCAAGAGCCGCCCTCTGGTTCTGGCCACCAGAGAGCTGGTCTGGGCGCCTGCACAGGATCTCCTCTGTCAGCCCGACCATCTGGAGCATCTCCGAAGTCCTCCTCCGCCAGTCCCTCATGGGCAGCCCAATGAGCCTCAATACATCATGCATAGACCTCTCTATGCTCTTTCTGGGATTTAGAGACCCCTCCGGGTCCTGGAATAGGGTCTGGACAGACCTCCTAAACTTGGAGAACTCGGCTCCATTCATCTCATATATGCTCTTGCCGTGGAAGAGGACGTCTCCGCCTGTTGGCCTCTCAAGCCCTGCTATGATCCTGCCAAGTGTGGACTTTCCCGATCCCGAATCGCCCACAAGCCCAAAGGTCTCCCCACTCTTCAACTCCAGGGACACGTCCTCTAAAATGCTTCTGCGCCTCTTGAATATGAGGCCTGACTCGTATGCCTTGGAGATGCTTCGGGCATTCAGGCAAACAGCCGACATCTCACCATCCTCTTTCCATGCCTGGCCATGGCAGGCCTCCCTGATGAGCAGTCTTCCATACTCCTACTGCACCGCGGATGGAACTTGCAGCCCTGTGGGGAATGGATCATTGAGGGCGATTGCCCGGGAATTGGCTGAAAGCCCCTCTCAGGGAGGCTGTTTAAGAGAGCCTTCGAGTACGGGTGAGAAGGACTCTTGAAGAACTCATCTGTACCGCCTATCTCCAGGATCTCGCCCGAGTACATGATTGCAATCCTGTCCGATATCTCTCTGGCGAGGCTCAGGTCATGGGTGATCAGGAGAATCGACGACCCGCTGATCTCTCTTGCGCACTCCATCTCCCTTACAACATCTCTCACAAGGCTGCCATCGAGGCCTTTGGTCGGTTCATCTGCAATCAGGATCTTTGGGCTTAAAGCCATAGATGCAGCTATCATCGCCCTCTGGTTCATCCCTCCAGAGAGCTGGAAGGGATACATCCCAGCCACAGTCCCGGTATCAGAGAACCCCATGTGCTGCAGCAGGTTTTCAGATATCTTCAAAGCCTGCCGTTTCTTTCTCCCGCAGCGCGTCCTCAAAAGTTCAGAGACCTGGTCTCCAATTGTATAGACCGGGTTTAGGGCAAGAGAGGGATTTTGAAAGATCATGGAGATCTCGCTGCCTCTTATCATGGACATCTCCCTCTCGCAAAGCTCCAGGATGTTTTTGCCATTGTAGATCACCTCACCTTTAAAATGAGCGTTCTCAGAGAAGAGGCCCATGATAGCTCCGGCAACTACTGACTTTCCACATCCAGTCTCCCCAACCAGAGCCAGGGTCTCATCCTTCCCTATCTCGAAGGATACGTCATCTACAGCCTTGACCCGGCCCGCAGGCGTCCAGAACTCGACGAACAGGTGCCTTGCCTCCAAAAGCGACATGTCTCACTCCAGCCTCATTCCATCATCCCTGTCCTCTTCAAGTGAGAAGCCCATCATGACCACTGAGAAGACGAATGCGATTATGCAGATTCCTGGAGGCATGTACCACCACCAGTAACCGTTAATAAATCCGCCTCTGGAGAAGGCGAAGCTGATCATCGTCCCCCAGCTCTTCATAGAAGGGTCCCCAAGACCGAGGAATGAGATTGAAGCCTCTGAAATCATGGCTGATGCTATGGCCAAGACGAACTTGGGGAGGACCACCTGAAAGATGTTTGGGAATATCTCAGAGGTGATGATATGAATATCAGAGAACCCAAGGGACCTGGCGCTCTCTACGAACTTCATCTCCCTGACCTGCAATGTCCTGGACCTCACAACTCTGGCAGTGGACGTCCACCATAGTGACCCCATGATCAGGGCGATGTCCCAGGGGCTCGGGCGCAGGAACGCGGCCAGTATGATTATCAGCGGGATGCTCGGTATCATCAGGACGATATCGGTTACGCCCATAAGAGCCTCATCCGCCAGGCCTTTGAAGTATCCTGAGATCAGCCCCACCAGGGTTCCTATGGCAGTTGCAATCAGCGCGGCCCCAAGCCCTACAGAGATTGAAATCCTGGAGCTGAATATGAGCTCTGAGAAGATGTCATTGCCCATATCGTTGGTTCCAAGAATGTGCTGGATGTCTGGGGGCTGGTAGGGCTGGAACCTTGCCCAGGGGTCGTATGGGGATAGCCCTTCTGAGAATATTGCCACGATTACGAACAGGATGAAGAGCACAGCGCCCAGGCTGCTTTGAAGGCCAAGGCCCTTGAATGGCTGGCAGGAACCGCGTCCATCCATCACTGCCACCTCACCCTCGGGTCCAGAAGTCCATATAACATGTCTGCAATCAGGTTTGCAAAGACTATCATCAGAGTTATAATCAGAAAGGCTCCCTGGAGAACCGGGTAATCTCTTGAGAGAATTGCGTCATAGATCAGGTTGCCCATGCCGTTTAAGGAGAATACGATCTCTATGAACAGAGCCCCGCTGAAGATGAACCCGAAATCCAGGGCCAGAACAGTGATTATTGGCAGCAATGCGTTCTTAAATATATGGCTGAATAATATTTCATCTCCAAAGAGGCCTTTCGCCCTGGCATAAGCAACATACGGCACGTGCTTTTCTTGAATGACGCTGCCCCTCATTATGGTGTAGTTCCTGGAAGCCGAGAAGAGGGACATCATGAGGATTGGGAGCGCCATATGATAGACCACATCTCCTGGTGAGAGAGATAGGTAGAACCCCTTCAAGGGAAAGATGCAAAGCTTGAATGAGAAGATATACATGACCAGTATCGACAGAAAATATGGCGGCGATGAGTAAATGATGAGGACTGTAGTCGTAAGCAGCCTGTTTTTCGTATCATCCCGTCTCCAGCCAGCAATTGCCCCAAAGATCGTGCCTGTGACACCACCAAGGATTATTGATGGTCCAACCAGGATCAATGTCCATATCATCTTTGACATTATGAGCTCAGATACTTTAGAGTGAAAATGGTATGAGTACCCCAGGTCGAAGTGCAGGATTCTGGACCAGTAGTCGATATATTGAAGAAAAACCGGCTTGTCCAGCCCCATATCTCTTCGCAGTTCTGTCATGGAGCTCTCGCTTACTACTGCATCTTCTCCAAAGAGATTTGTCATTGGGTCTCCTGGCATGGCTCTTGGGATGATGAAGTTCAGAGTAAATATTATAAATATGACCAGGAGATACCTGGCGGCTTTCCTCGATGTCATGGGACCAGATATCATCTAATTTGTCAGGTAGAGCAGTGCGTCTTTATTCGAGAATGAGGCAAAGGAGCTGTCATCTCTGTTTATAATCCTGCCAGAATCTTCGAGGCGCTCGAGAAGCTCGTCTGGCGTCTTCTTTGAAAACCTGTACTGCTTGAGCACAAAGCAGACCGGCAGGAGGTAATCGCGCCTGAATATCTCGACATTGAACTGATACCCCATGTCTGAGAGGATATGGCAAAGGCAGGTGTGGTCTGCAAAACGTCTCTTGCCATAGGCGAACTCTGCGAGGGGATCTGTCTCTCCCGCCCTAAATACTATGAATGTGCCTCTTCTCGATACATCTATCATCTTTTGCAGGAACCGCTCAATCTCTTCATCAAATAAGCTATAAGCTGCAAGAGAATAATCTATTCCATCCCGGCCTTCCGGTCCCACCAGCTCTTCCATCTCGACGTCTGACCAGGGCTTGATCAGAGTCGTTATGTTCTTGAGTCCCTCTGCTCTGGCGTTCTTCAGAAGGGCTGAGATCTGATGTGGAGATGGGTCAATAGCGATCGTTTTCTTAGTCTTCCTGGATATAGGCACTGCAAAAGCCCCAGTGCCTGCCCCAATATCAAGGAAGGTGGCCCCTGGAGGGATAAATGAGGAGACCCTCTTTAAGATCTCCCCCGGGTATCCCGAGTATCTTAGAAGGTCGTCATATGACCCATACGCATTCCAGAACTCATCATTGGAGATGCCCTCTTCCTTGAGCACATGCATATAGCTGGTATCTCTTACGAACTCTCTCCACATCCGGGCCCAGAGGCTCATCAAGCCGCCCTCTTAACGTTCATGAAGCTCTCCAGGTTGTATATTCCATAGAGCGGATCAGAGGACCAGCCTGTGAAGTCCTTGTTGTACGGTGTCAGGACCTGGTTCCAGTAGAGCGCAATCCCTGGCAGGTTCTTTGCATAATAATCCTGGACCTGGTAGGCATAGTCCCTCATCTCGCCATCGCTTGTGGCTGAGAGGATGCCGTCGCAGATCTTGAGGAATTCTGGATCATCCAGGACGTGCAAGACGCCTTCGCCTGTTCTCCTGGAGTCGAAGTAGCCAGTGCCCCAGTTGGCATGCATCATCATTCCCCAGGGGGTGGTCCTGGTGACAGTCAGGTCATAGCCGTACTCGTCCTTTAGCTTGATCCAGGTGCTGCTGTCTACCATCTCGGTCTCGGTATCTATGCCTGCTGCTCCCAGGTACTCCTTCAACAGCTCCGTTATCCTCTGGTAGTCGGACCTCGTGAGAATCACGAGCTTTATGTCCTTTCCATCCAGACCTTCAATGAAGCCGCTTCCGTCTGAATCCCTGTACCCGGTACTGGCCAGGATCTCCTTGGCCCTGGAGACGTTATATGAAAGCTCATCTGTCTCCTTGAAGTTCGCCATGCTCGGCGGAACAAAGCCCCTGTTTGGCACCTCACCATATCCCAGAGCATCCAGGTTCAATATCTCGCTGTAGTTTATGGCATAGGATAAGGCATCCCTGAATTTGAGATCTGACATTGGCTCCTTATTCAAGTTCAGTCCAAGGAACATCAGGCCAATGTTCTGTTTCTCCTCGAAATCGAACTTTCCTGCATCCTCAAGGCTCTTGACATTGGCATAAGGATATGTTCCTGCATACTTATAGTAGGCATCAACATCGCCTTTCTGCAGGGCGAGAGAGAGAACGTCCATATTGCTGTACATGTGGATCTCAATCCCGTCAATCCTGGGCTGGATTCCCATCCAGTGGGGATTTTTCTTGAAATAAATCGTCCCTGCGGCCAGATCTGTCCTCGCTATATAAAACGGGCCAAATCCTACAACTTCGCGCTCATTCGTATACTCCATGGGCTTCTCTATCTTCTCCCAGATGTGCTTTGGAAGTATGTTGTATGTAGTGAACTCGAGGTTCAGCCTGGAGTAGGGCTTCTTAAGCTTGAGGACGACTGAGTTGTCATCCGTCAGGGATGATTCTTCTATGACCTCTTTCATCCATCCTGATTGAGGATATTTCTCTTTGAGGTAATCTATGGTGAACTTCACATCTTCAGGCGTGAACTTCTTGCCGTCGCTCCAGGTGAGGTTATTTCTTATATGGAACGTCCAAGTCTTGCCGTCATCAGAGACCTCATATCTGTCTGCGACCTGCCCTACAACTCTGCCGCTGGCGTCCATCTTCATCAATGTAGGGTTGGACAGGTGCGCAAAGACGCCAAAACTGCTGTCTCCAAGAAGGTTTGCTGACTTGACTACGTTTGGCGTCCCAATCTTGAGAACTACCTCTCCAGGATTATCTGCACTTTCTGCCCCCAGTGCCAGTGATGTGGAGAGCAGAATCAATAGAGATATCCATAATCTAAGGTTGCTGTTCATCCTCTATCTCCTATTTTGTTACGAAATTGGAATTTATGCATAAAAAAGTTGCGCTATGATTTAGAAATTGATATTAAATCATAAATTGTTGAGATTTTAATTGTTTGGATGATGGCAGGCCGTACATATCTATGGGGCCTTAACCAGGATGCTACGAATACTCACGAATGATACCATCTGAGAATCAGATCTACAAAGGCGACTATCCTTTAGCACGTCTCTGTATTGCATGATCACAAACGAATATTTCGCACTAATTGCTTTAGGTTTGTTACTATGTAATACTTTATCGAGGTCAGCGATAGAATAAAATATACGTGGGTCGCAGATCATCCAGTGGCCATCAGCAGCGCCACGAGGGCTGCAAACCTGACAAACACGCTTATGCCCGTGGACACAGCCACCAGAGATAGCCCGAGCCTCATGCCAAAGACCGAGGTGTAGTTTGGCAAAAGAGATCTCAGGGCATAGGCTGGGAGCATGAACAGGCTGCCCAGCATCAGGACTATCAGGGCCTTTGTTTCGGATATGCTTCCGTTATGGATCATGGGTCCAAGGAGGGTGATTCCGGCCTTTGGGCTGGCCACGTAGATCGTCAGGGGTATCACGGTCTCAGGTGGCACCCTGAAAATCTGAGCGATTGGGTGGACGTCCAGGGATTGGAGCATGCCCGTATCGCTCAGATAGAGGACAATGAGGGTCATGATGAAGTATAGGGCTGAAATGCGGATGAATATCCATTTCTGACCACGCAGCGATCTCTTGGCAGCCTCCACTATATCCTTTCTTGGCTTTGGCCCGGCTATCTCCAGGTTGTTGATAGAGTCCTCTGGAAGATAAGCCCTTCCAAGAGCCATGACAAGGGTCATCTTGATCAGCCCTGTGGATACTGCAACAATAGCATAAACTCCTCCAACGAAGATCCCCAGGACCGGCACAACAAAGGCCAGCTGGTATGTGAAGAGCTCCCTGAAATAGACAGGGACGCTGTTCATCAAGACGCTTAAAAAGGCCTGATGCTCGCTTAGATGCCCTTCATCCTTCAGCCTGGCGATCATAGTGTTTGCGGCGATAGTGGACCCCAGGCTGATCACGAATGTGGATGCTGATACAGCAGGCAGGTGGGCAACTGAGGCCAGAGGCCTGGCCAGGTGTGAGATGCGCTGGAAGGCGCCCATCTCAGTCATGAGCCCTGTGATAAAGAGCATCACAAAGACCGTCGACATGGTGGTGATTGTGGCGTCCAGGGCATCAATGAGGATCTCGAGCATATACTTTATCAGATCTTAACTGACTGCAAGGGTAATTCTCGTGTATGTGCCTGATCACCCCCAGGCTCTGAGAGGAGATATTCCCCTGCTTGAAGGAGTTCTCTGCTATGGCGAGCTCTTCCTGGGAGACCACTATTGCGACAAATAAAGCCGACACAAATGCCCAAATCTTATTCATAATTCATCTCCATGTAGCATAAATAGTTTCACAACAAATAGTATTACTTAAGTCTCTCGTAGCACAGAAGGATCAAGGATCATCAGCTGAACCGTGGCCACTGAGTTTGCGGCCTCATAGACCAGGCCCAGGACATCCTGGGTTCCGTGCCGGGATGGCAGCGGTCTTCCATCTCAGATGCTTATCTTCTTTAACACTGCCATGCCCCCCAGGAAGAAGGCCAGCATGAAGCAGGCCAGGATGATCAGGGAGCTCCATGGAGTGGGCTCGCCAAGAGCCGCAGCTCGAAGGCAGATGCTTGAATGGGTCAGGGGCAATATATAGAGAGCATACTTCAGGGTGCTTGGCACCTGGCTGAGTGAGAAGAATGTTCCTCCAAGGAACGTCATTGGCATCAGGATGAGGCTGCCAAATGTGGCCATATCCTCATGAGACTTTGCCATGAGCGCCACCAGGACTCCCAGGAAGGCGAAGGTCAGGCAGGTGATGATAAGGCCCATTACGAACAGTGGGCCCAGATGAAACCCGGGGGCCAGGATCAGGGCTACGGCTATGAAGGCAGTTGAGGAGACCAGGCCTCTGACCACTCCAATGGAGGCCTTGCCAACGAGCAGAGAGAGCAGCCCTATGGGCGCCATGAGGCATTCATCAAAGCTCTTGAAGTAGAGCCTGTCCACATTGAGCCTCGTTCCAGCGCCGTTGAAGCTTGTGTTCATGGCAGTAAGGGCGATGATTCCAGGAACCACGAATGCCAGGTAGCTGGTCCCGTTCATGTTTATGCCCCGCCCAAGGCCCCAGCCAAAGGCGATCAGGTAAAGAATGGGGCTGACAAGAGTGGTCAGCAGGTACCTGGGCCATCTGCGCTTCAATGCCGCCAGGTCCGACCATAATATGCTGTATGCATCCATAGTCTCAATCCCCCAGGACCTTCTGGCCTGTGATCTCTACAAAGACATCCTCCAGGTTGGACTCACGCATGACGACTTTCTGGGACTCGGGCAGCTCAGATATGTACTGGGATGCCGCATCCCTGTCTTTGAAGTACCTGTATCTTGTCCCATCACCATTGGTCTTGGCCTCGACTGCGATCATGCCCAGGTTCTGGCGAAGTGTGAGGGGCGCGCCAAGGGATATGAGTCGTCCGTGATGAATTATGGCCACCCTGTTGCAGAGCGCCTCGGCCTCCTCTATGTAGTGAGTGGTCAAAAAGACGGAAGTTCCGTCGGCATTCATCTTGCGGATGAGGTCCCAGACCTTCCTCCTGGTCTGAGCATCCAGTCCCACTGTGGGCTCGTCCAGGAAGAGCAGCTTTGGCCTGTGAATCAGCGCCCGTGCGATCATGGCGCGCCTCTTCATTCCGCCTGAGATGTTGTCTATGAGATAATTTGAATGATCTGTCAGCTCCACGTAGTCCAGGAGGTCAGATATCCTCTCCTTCCTCTCTGACCTGGAGAGGTGGTGCAGCCTGGCATGCAGCTCCAGATTCTCGGCAATGGTCAGGTCTCGGTTGAGGCTTAAGTGCTGCTGGACTATGCCAAACTCGGCTTTCACACCTGCCGGGTCCTTGGCCACATCTATGCCGTTTATCAGAACCTTTCCTGAGGTGGGCTTTGTAAGAGTTGTGAGAATCCTTATAGTGGTGGTCTTGCCAGCACCGTTTGGCCCCAGGAACCCAAAGAGCTCTCCTTGGTCCACATGGAGGTCCAGGCCGTCAATTATTCTTTTGCCGGAATACTCCTTGGTCAGACCAGAGATCTCAATCATCTCTGTCATATCAGGTATTAACCTCTAAAAGCAGGTTATGTTCTCCTTCCACTATGCTGCTGAGCGCCTCTGGGCTCAGGCTGGATAGAGGATAATACTTGCCGCCCGAGGCATCTGCAATGTCACGGCAATATCCAAGCCTCATATCCATGAACGATGAGGTTACCACCTCAGTATCTATCACCACAGTGTGAACCCCGGCCTGCCTGGCCTGGCCTGATATCTCCATGAGCTCATTTTTTATATTCCCTCCAAGGGCCACATTGGCCCTTCCATCAGAGACCAGCACCATCATGGGCCTGGCCAGGGCGTCCTTCCTGATCTCGCCCTGAAGTATCTGCAAGCCCCGGTAGAGGCCTGCTGATAGTGGCGTCTTTCCTCCTGTGGGCATCTCTGACAGGCTCCTCACGGCCAGGTCAACGCTCGAGCAGGGGGGAAGAAGGATCTCGGCTACATTTCCCTTGAAGGCCACCATGCCCACCTTGTCTCTCTTCTGGTAGGAGTCCATGAGCATTGATAGGACAGCACCTTTGGCACTTTCCATCCTCCTATCAGCCCCCATAGAGCCGCTGGCATCTACCACGAAAAGGACGACAGAAGACATCTTTTTGACCCGTTCTTTCTCTCTTATGTCCTCGCTCTTCACCCTGATTGCATTCCTGCCAGACCTGGTGCGCTGGTAGGGGGCTGCAGCCCTGATTGTGGCATCAATTGCCACATCATTGCCGGTCCTGGGGAACCTGTGGCGGAGGTACCTTCCCGAGTTGCCGAGTGTAAGAGTGCTCATTCTCCTGCCGCGGGTCTTCCTGCGCATGGCCTTGTCTCTGCGGACCCAGGCCGTCATCTGTCTGACATCTATTGGGTCTCCAACCTCGAAGATCTTCTCCATGGATGGCTGGCTCTCTGCCTGGCTGGAATCGTCCTGAGACGATTCCTCCGGCGTTTGCTCCTGTTTCTGGTCCTGTTTCTGGTCCTTATTATCCTGGTTTTCAGGCGGCTTGTTCATGGAGATGGACTTCTCCAGACGCTCCTGGTTCATTGTGGGCGGCTCAAAAGGTCTGCTTCTCATCCTGTGGGAGAGGGCCAGCTCCATAGCTCTCCTCACATCCTCCTGGCTCACAGAAGCCCTGCCGTCAAGGGCGGCGATGGTCTTTGCAGTCCTGGAGACGACAATCTCTGCCCGGTGTGTCCTGATTCCCATGTCGTTGCAGGTGGAGGCTATCATCCTCAGGAGCGAGTCGTCCATGGTCACTGAGCCGAGTATCTTTCTGGCTGCTGAGATCTTCTCTCGAAGCTCGGCCTGGCCGGACTCAAATCTGCTGGCAAACCCTTCAGGGTCCGTATCGAACTGCTCGGCCCTTCTGGCGATCTCAACCCTTGAATCGATGTCCTCAATGCCGCCTACAATCACCTGCAGTCCAAACCTGTCCAGGAGCTGGGGCCGGAGCTCTCCTTCTTCGGGGTTCATGGTCCCAACAAGCATGAACTTGGCAGGATGCGCTACGGACACCCCCTCTCTCTCAACTATATTCACGCCCATGGCTGCGGCATCCAGGAGGACGTCGGCCACATGGTCGTCCAGGAGGTTCACCTCATCTATGTAGAGTATGCCGCGGTTGGCAGACGCCAGTATGCCTGGCTCCAGGGCTTTTATGCCCTCTTTTATTGCCCTCTCCACATTCAATGAGCCCACTACCCTGTCCTCAGTGGCTCCAAGTGGCAAATCCGCCATAGGAGTCCTGCGACTCGATATGCCCAGAGAGCCATTTTGGTTGCGGTCATAGCAGATATCGCACATCTCCTCCGGGCTATGTGGATTGCAGTTGAACGGGCAGCCATCAACCACAGCTATATCCTCCAGCAGTTCTGCCAGAGCACGGACTGCAGTCGACTTAGCAGTTCCCTTATCCCCTCTTATCAGCACGCCTCCTATCCTCGGATTTAAGGCGTTGAGGATGAGGGCGTACTTCATGTCTTCCTGTCCCACTATGGACGTAAATGGGATGATCTTCCTTCTTAGATGGTGCATTTCATCTCTCCGCGGGTAGATAATACTTGGTAATATAAATGCTTTATTCGTGCTACTGAAAGCATAAATGATCCTGACTATGATGCTGGTGATAGAATAGGCCGATGCTCGTATTATAGGCCATAAAAAAGGGAAAGAGAAGTAAATGGCGCCATTACATCTCAGCACAACTGACTTCTCGGCTTAGATGGGGAATAATTGACAAGTATTCCTTGTATTTATAAGCTTTGCGATTGGATAACATTAAATATGAAAAGTTATCAAATTCATATGATCTTTAGGCATGAATATATAAGATTAATCTAAATATTGCTACTAGATAAGCGTTAAATATTACTTTATATCATTTGCGTGGCCAGCAGTAAAATAAGGATAAGAGGGATTGATATTAGAAGTGATGTTGAATCAGTGATAGCCTGTTCAGCGATTGCGGTTTTGCTTATGCTGTCTGGCGTATGCATGGCTGCAGATGTCTGGGATTTCAATCCCGGGCAGACAGCAGTCAAGTACCAGTATGAGCAGCAGGAGAGCGTGGAGGGCATTGGATACGTGAGGCATTATCAGAACGTTGAGACCAATAACCTCTCAATGCTCGAGTACATGCATGGGAGCGGAAGCTTCAAAGAAGCAGACCTGATATCTGCGGCGCAGAAGACCGTGGGGACCAAGGAGGTCGATGAATACTACATAATCGACTCCAAGACCGGCCTGTGGAAGACAAAGTCACGCGGCAAAAATAGCTACATCTCTTTCACCAAGCAAAATGACGTGACACAGGCGCCTTTCAGGTTCGCCTTTGGCTCGGGCTGGTATTCGGCCAACCCGGTCGGCTATGATTCGCTCTTCAAGGACAGGACTGAGGCCAAGAGCTACCAGGAGGCAAGCTCAATGGTGCACCAGGTCGAATATGCGCGAGGCTATGTAGGAGACATTACCGTCGACCTGAACTGCACCGGGCCCACGTTTTTCAACAACGGGGTTGGCCTGACGAGCATGAAGATCAAGGACCAGGTCATAGACGGCACTGTACATGTGGGCGTGCTCCAGACCTATACTCTGTATAAGGCCCAGGACGATATGAAGATCCAGGGCATGAAGAAGCCGCTGGTCTTCATTGATAATGACTACGTTGGAACATTCAACATAGAGAAGTCCATGAAGTTGAACATTGTCAAGTCGAAGTCCAAGAGCGCTGCTGATTGGCTGCCATGCTGCTCAGGCGGGTTCTTCGATATTCCAGACTACGAATGGAATCGCGGAGGGCAGATAGGAATATTCGACTGCACCTGCCGGAATACCTCTATATCGACATTCAAGCCTAAGTGGGACGGGGCTTCCGCCCAGTTCCCGGAAGAGGTGTATAAGCTTGTGCCTTGAGGTGGGATCTAAATTTTTCCTTTTTATGTAGGAGGTATCAAGAATATGAAACCATTTTGGAGGGCACAGGCGTCACATCTGGGTCTGCTGATGCTCTGCATTATCGTCCTGTCCGCATCAGGGGTTGGATCGGATTATCCAATGAATATAACCGACTCTGCTGGCAGAGAGGTCACTTTGAAGATGCCTGTGGAGAGGATAATCGTCACAAGTACAGATGCCGCTGAGGCTGTGATAAATCTTGGCGCAGAAGACAGAGTAGTTGCTGTATCTAATACGGTAAAATCAAAGAAGTTCTATTTCCCATCGCTCAAGGATAAACCATCGGTGGGCACGTTCAACTCTCTGGATTATGAGATGATGGGCGCAATTGCCAGGGGAGATGGAGACCAGGTCGTCCCCGATATAATCGTCATAGGATACACCTACCCCGGCAAGTCCTATGGCATTGATGCAGTTGCCAGGGGACTCGCTCCTTTCAAGAACATAGCGTGCATAGGCCTGGACTTCTACCAGCCCGAGAATATGACCGCCGAGATGGAGAAGCTCGGAGTCATTTTAAACAAGGAGGCAAAGGCCCGGGATTACATAGACTGGTACAACGAGAAGAACTCGGACATAATGAAGGCCGTAGGCAAGACGACAATGCCCAAAGTGTATGTGGAATGGACGAGCAAAGGAACTGATCTGACAGTCATGGGGCCTGCGTCAGGCGCCGGCGGCATGCTCAGATCAGCCAGCTGCTTCAATATCGCAAGCAAGCTCACAGACCCCTACCCGGTGATCAACTGGGAGTGGGTCGTCTCGCAAAAGCCAGATATCATAATCAAGAGGCAGACGACCCCATCAGACCAAAGCAGCATCGGCTGGGAAGCCAGACCCTCTCAGGATACTGTGGCCCTGGATAGGGCCGTAGATGAGATCCTGTCCAGGTCTGCAGCAACCGCAGTGCCCGCTGTGAAAAATGATAAGGTCTACATCTTTTCCTGGGACTTCATGGCAGGGCCCGACCAGGTGGTAGGGCTCACATACCTGGCCAAGGTGATACATCCCGAGGCAGATCTGGACCCTGAATCGGTCTATAAGGAGTATCTGCAAAAAATAGGGCTGACTTATCCTGAAGGGAGGATATTCGTCTATCCTGATCTGAGCAACAATTGAGGTTTTCCAGGATAGCTGCCTCAGAGGGGATGCCATATCCTCGATGATGAGGCACCTCTCCCTCGACAATTTACCATCATTTATCCAAGATATCCCAGCTTTCTGGCCTTGTCTAAAGCATCATTTGCCTCAGTTCCACGGCCGAGTTCCTCAAGGGCTCTACCCTTATTGACCCAGGCCTCTATGCTCTTTGAATTGATCTCAATTGCCTTGTTGAAGCACTTGATAGCCCCGCTGTAATCACCCTGGTACCCGATCAGAGCAACGCCCTTGTTGTTCCAGGCATCCTGATATCTGGGATCTATCTCTATGGCCTTTTCATATGCCTCTATGGCCTGGTCGTACCTCTCAAGCCTTGCCGCAGACAGGCCTTTGTTATTCCAGCAGACTCCGCATCTTGGATCAAGCTCAGTGGCATTACCATAAGCATTGATCGCCTCATCATACCTGTTTTGCTTATCCAGGGCCTGACCTCTATTGTACCAGAACCCTGCCTCTTGAGGATTTATCCTGCTGGCATTATCAAAAAGTTCAATAGATTTGTTATATTTCCCAAGGCTCACAAGAGCAAGGCCTTTGGCATTCCAGGCAAGGGCGTTTTTGGGGTTCAATTCAATTGTCCTGTTGTAAGCCTTCAGAGATTCGTTATAGTCGCCTGCCATTTTGAAGGCGGTGCCCAGGCCATACCAGGTCTCGGCATCCTCTGGCTCTATTTTAATGGATTTGTTGAAAGCTTTTATGGACTCATCATATCTTCCAAGTGCAAGCAAGGCTTTGCCTTTATTGTTCCAGGCTGCTGCATATATCGGGTTTATTTCTATGACCTTATCAAAGGCATTTATAGAATCGTTGTATTCGCCAAGTGTGCAAAGAACCAATCCTTTGCCATACCAGGCATCGGCGAATTCCGGGTCCAGCCCCAGGGCCTTATCAAATTCATTCATGGACTCGTTATATTTTCCCAGATTAGCAAGAGCCAATCCTTTGCTATACCGGGCCTCAGCAAGTTTGGGATATAGTTCTATGGCTCTGTCGAATGCCATTACAGACTCATTGTACTCTCCAAGCTTCGCAAGCAGGAGACCTTTATTATACCAGGCCAATGTGGGCCTTGGATCTATATCAATAGCCTCCTCGTAAGATTGCATGGCCTCTATGGTCCTGCCTAAATTGGCAAGGGCGATGCCTATAGCCATCCATGCCGACGCATTTGTGGAGTCCTGCTCTATCGATTTATTGAAACAATCTATGGCGAGTTCAAATGAGCTGTTATCAAGAAATTCGTTGCCTTTTTTCAGCCAATAATCTGCTGTATACTCCTTTCCAAATGCTGATGTACATAATGCTGTTACGGCTATCAAAATAAAGATATATTTGATTCTAATAGGCATCCCTCAATATTTCGTCGTTGGTATGATTAGTTAAATAGTTTGTGTGACTTCATCTTAAAATTGTGTGGATTTGTAACCAAAGAGGTCCTTCACTAAAGCAGATGACCCTGGGATCCAGCAAAGCTGACATTTCACATGGAAATCGAGACTCATTAAGTTGATACGTCTCTATCTCCATTGGCCACGTGTGAGCCCCGTACTGAGGCTCATGGGCATTTAGGCTAACACAATAGCCTGGGCTGCTGGCCTTTCCCTTGACCTTTGATATCCCGCCCAGATATTTTCAGGTAGTTGCAATCATATTAAATATTACTAAATCTCAAATTAGTAGCAAAAAGATATCTCGCGCATGCTGAGATTTAACAAGAATTAAAGGCTACATATGCCTATCGCGGTCCTGCTGTTGAGAATCAGACTAACCAATATATGCCTGATTTAGCCTGACGCAATATAATCTAGTAATACTTTAACCACAATGCTTATCAATTAACACATAAGTTCCTGCACTTAATAATACGAGTTTCATCTTAGGAGATGTTCATTATGAAGAGGCTCATGCTCTGCATATTGGCGGTGGTCATATTTGCTATGGTTGCCGCACCGGCTCAATCGCAGCAGTCAGCCGTTCCTGGAGATCGGGATGGAAACACAGTAGTCTCTGATCAAGAGCTGCAGCTGGCAGTGCAGGAGCACAAAGATGGCAAGATCAGCTCAGATGATCTGGCGGAGATCAGACACGTCCATGATAATTATCCAAGAACCATCAAAGACTCGGCAAATAGAGAGGTCACCATATACAAGCCCATAGAGAGAATTGCAGTTCTCACAACAGAAGACTATGAGGTGCTGCGTACTCTCAAAGCCTCTGATAAAATAGTGGCCGCAAGCAAGTACGTCACTGGGTCCAATGAGACAGATCTGCTCTATCCAGAGGGAAGACGCTATATCAATGTCGGCGATCCATTCAATACAGATTATGAGGCACTGCTTAAGGCCGATCCTGATATAGTCATATCCTATGTAACCAATCCAAAGCCCGGGGAACTGGAGAAGAACCTCAAGGATACTGGAATAACAGTGATCCGCATGGATTCTGGCAACATATCCCAATATCTTGAGGACATAAGGAAGATGGGATACATCCTGGAGAAGGAAGACCAGTCCAATGCATTTGCTGCCTTCTATAACCAGATGCTTGGAACTTACCTGGCTGAAGTAAAGAAGCTTCCAGATGGTGATAAGCCAAGGGTCTATCTTGAAGCTGACTTTGGAAGTGGCCGGCCCTATTTTACAGTTGGTGCGACGCACTCATTCGATGAGATGCTCAAAGCTGCAGGTGGGAGAAATGTTTATTCAAATATCACCTATTATAAGGAAGTCTCTCCTGAATCGACGATCATGCAGAACCCGGAGATAATTCTCAGATACAAATATCTTAAAAATATTGCCGGATTGGGCAAAAAAATAGATGATACATCAGGCATCGAGGCACTGAGAAACGAGATTCTGAGCCGCCCAGAGCTGAAGAATGTGACTGCAGTTCAGCAAAAGGAGGTCTATGCCTTCACCTGGGACTGCACCAGAGGCGGAGCAAGATTCTTCCTCGGCTTAGGTTACCTGGGCAAGTGGCTCTTGCCTGAGCTGTTCAAGGACTACAATCCAAGAGAGGCCTATCAGGAATACCTCAGGAATTTCCAGGGCCTGGATCTCGATGTGGTCAATAATGGAGTCTTCGCATATCCTGAGGCTTGAGCCGGGGCGGCATCAGTTGGAATAAGGAGACTCCCAGATAATGAATTCAGAAAAGACAGTTAGAGGCATCGAGCTTAGGGATGAGTACCAGAAGTTCATTGGCAGGAAAGTGCTCTTCTTCCTGGCCCTTATCCTGGGGATAATCACTCTTTCAGGCATCGCCGCCACACTGGGGTCTGCGGAGATCAGCGTCCTTGACGTTTACTCAGCAATACTTGCCAGGTTCTTCCCGGACTATTTTCAGACCACCTGGTTTGCTGAGACCATTGTATGGGGCCTGCGGCTTCACAGGATTCTCATGGCCATAGTGGCAGGTGCGGGACTATCAGTGGCCGGAGCTGCCATGCAGGGCATACTCAAGAATCCTCTGGCATCCGAGTTCACACTGGGAGTGTCATCGGCTGCAGCCTTTGGAGCTGCTCTGGCCATTGTCATGGGCGCTGGATTTGCGGGTGGGGAGTTCCTGATCATAGGCAATGCCTTCATATTCACGTTGCTTGCGTCATTCACTGTCTATGGGCTGGCCAGGTATAAGGGAATCACACCAGAGACCATGATCCTGGCTGGAATTGCCATAATGTACCTCTTCTCGGCCATGACATCATTCCTCCAGTACGTGGGTCAGTCAGAGCAGGTCCAGGAGGTGGTCTTCTGGATGATGGGTTCTCTTGGAAGGTCGTCCTGGGATAGGGTGGGCATAATCACTGCCGTTCTCATCATCTGCTATCCATACCTGATTCTCAAGTCCTGGGACATAAATGCCCTGGGAGCTGGCGACGAGACGGCTAAAAGTCTTGGCGTAAACGTAGAGAGGACTCGAGTGATCGCCATGATGCTCTCATCGCTCATCACTGCAAGCATCATCTGCTTCACAGGAACGATAGGCTTCATAGGCCTGGTAGGCCCGCACATTGTAAGGATGGCCATTGGAGGAGACCACAGGTTCCTCCTGCCCGGTTCGGCACTGGCAGGAGCGCTCCTCTTACTCGGCGCAGATACCCTGGCAAGGACAGTGCTCTCTCCAGTTATACTGCCTGTAGGCATCATGACCTCGTTTCTGGGCGTTCCATTCTTCATATATCTATTCATGAAACGGAGGAAGGAGTTTTGGTAAACATCACCATCAAAGGACTTTCATTTGGCTATAATGGCTCAAAGATCTTAGACGGGCTGGATCTGGTGGTCGGAGACTCTGAGGTTTTGGGTCTGGTCGGGCCAAACGGCTCTGGAAAGACCACCCTGATCAAGTGCATCGATAAGATACTCAAGCCCAAGGGTTCAATACTCCTCGACGGCCGTGAGATAGAGGCCATGAACAGGCAGGAGATAGCCAGGTGCATAGGCTATGTCCCCCAGTCAAGCTCAACCCCCCTGGCCACAACCGTCTTCGACACAGTACTCATGGGAAGAAGGCCACATATGTCCTGGCGGGTCTCGCCAGCAGATATTGACAAGGTGGCAGAGATGATAGAGCTCCTCCACTTAGATGACCTGGCCATGAAAGATTTCAGTGACCTCTCAGGAGGCCAGAAGCAGAAGGTCCTCATAGCCAGGGCGCTGTGCCAGGAGCCAGAAGTGCTTTTGCTGGACGAGCCCACCTCCAACCTGGACATGAAGCACCAGCTGGAGGTGATGGAGATCATAAGCAGCCTGGTCAAGCAAAAGAAGGTATCAGCGGTGATGGCAATCCACGACCTCAACCTCGCTTCCAGGTTCGTGGACAAACTGGCAATACTCAAGGGCGGGAAGATCTACGCTGCAGGAGAGCCCAGAGACCTGATCAGCACAGAAAATATCAGAGAGGTCTATGGAGTCGAGGCCATGGTGATGAATGACCTCGACAGGCCTTTTGTCATCCCCCTCAGGTCCTTAAATGGAGGAATTGCATGCGATTAGGAGCTGTAACCTGGGGTAGCGATATGGCTCTCCTCATCCAGGCGGCCAAAGACCTGGACATGGATTTAAAGATCTGGTCCGTGAATGATCTGGACCGGCCAGGAGTACTTGAAGACTGTCTGAGGTCCCTTGAGGATTGTGAAGCTATTTTGCTCCATCCCACACAGCAAGAGGAGGACTTTCAGGAGATCCTTGACCGTCTTGGTGCAAAGGTGCCCATAGTATCATTTGGCCACGACCAGGCACTCTGGTCCTTCTCAAACGTCCCCTCCAGGATGGTGGCAGTGGTCAACGCCTACATAGTTTACGGCGGCCTGGAAAACACCAGGAGCATGCTCAAGTACATTGGAAAGGAGATCCTGGGTCGGGACTATGATTACAGTCCTCCTGAGGAGACTCTGTGGCAAGGCCTGTACCATCCCGATGCAAAGGAAGCCTTCAGGACTGTAGACGACTATCTCGCCTGGCGCAAGCCCCGACATGGGCAGAGCCTGGGTATCCTGTTCTTCAGAACCTACTGGGCAAACGGGGACCTGGATCTTGTCAACTCCCTGATCAGGGATCTGGAGATGGATTTCGATGTGCTTCCAGCATTCTGCTTTGGCATGGGCGATAAGGAGCTTGGTGCCAGGTCCAGCGGGGAAGTGGTAGAAGAGTACTTCCTGGGAAGAGTTGATGCCATAATCAACATGCAGTCCCTCTTTCACGCCGGGTCCGTGGACAGGTCGGTCAAGGCCCTGAAGAGCCTGGATGTCCCGGTCTTTCATCCCCTGACCATATACCACAAGTCAGAGGCCAACTGGCGTGAGAATATTCATGGCATGGACAGCTCTGATGTGGGCTGGTCTGTGGCCATGCCCGAGTTCGAGGGCATGATTGAGCCCATAATTGTGGGAGCATCAGCCAGGGATCAGATCGGAGGCTCGGAATATGAGCGCCATACGGGCATAGATGATCGGGTAGAAAAGGTCACCAGGAGGGTCAGAAGATGGATGGCCCTTCGAAAGAAGCCTGTATCTGAGCGCAAGGTGGCATTCGTGCTGCACAACAACCCATGTGCCTCTGTGGAGGCCACTGTGGGTGCAGGCGCCCACCTGGATACACTGGAGAGCGTCGCACGCATAATGTTGAGGATGGCCGATGCCGGCTACTCCCTGGAAGATGCTCCAAAGACCGGAAAGGATCTGATCTCCAGGATCATGGACAAAAAGGCCATATCAGAGTTCAGGTGGACTCCCGTCGAGGAGATAGTCTCCAAGGGTGGGGCCCTGGCTCTTGTGACAAAGGACGATTATCAGGCCTGGTTTGATAAGCTCTCGCCGCAGGCCAGGGATAAGATCTGCAACGCCTGGGGAAATCCTCCTGGTGAAGAGAAGGATGGAATACCACCGGCCATGGTCTACCAGGGGAAGATAGTGGTGACAGGTGTCAGATATGGCAATGCCCTGGTATGCGTTCAGCCCAAGCGCGGCTGTGCCGGCGCACGCTGCGACGGCCAGGTCTGCAAGATCCTCCACGACCCAGAGGTGCCTCCAACCCACCAGTACTTAGCTACGTATCGGTACATAGAGCACGGCTTTGGGGCAGATGTGATAGTCCACGTGGGCACTCACGGAAACCTTGAGTTCTTGCCCGGCAAGTCCCTGGCTCTCTCTGGAGATTGTTACCCTGACATAGCCATAGGTGACATGCCCCACCTGTACATCTATAACTCAGATAACCCGCCAGAGGGCACCATAGCCAAGCGCCGCAGCTACGCTGTCCTTGTGGATCACATGCAGACTGTGATGACCGAGTCTGGACTTTATGGAGACTTAAAGGAGCTGGAGGATAGGATCGCTGAGTACAACCGCACCAGGGTCTCGGATAAAGGCCGGGCTCATGCCCTCGAACACATAATCATGGACCTGCTTGAGAAGAGCAACCTGTCTGTTGAGATGGGCCTGGATAAGATGCTGGCCAGTGGAGTGTCTTTCGACCTGGTATTGGAGACTGCTCATGGCAAGATTTCAGAGATTTACAGCACTCAGATGCCTGAAGGCATGCACATCTTCGGAGATGTCCCAAAAGGCAAGAAGAGGATCGATCTCATACACTCCATTCTCAGGCACGACTCGGAGATGAGGAAGCTGGCGGCGAGGATGCTTGGAATGGACCTCTCAGAATGCAGTGATATGGCAGATCTGGACCTGCTCTCCAAGAGGATCATATCAGCATTTTTGGAAGGCATGTCCCCCCAGGAAGCCGCTTTGATGGTCCTTGGAGATCGCCTCAAGCATCCAGATGAGGATGCACTGGCATCAATGAGGGATAAGGTAGCCGACCTGTCCTCAAGAATTGAGGCATCAGATGAGATGGGAAGCCTGCTTCACGGCTTCGACAGCGGGTTTATAGAACCTGGCCCTTCAGGCCTGATCACTCGTGGCAGGGACGAGGTTCTGCCTACAGGCAGGAATTTTTACTCTCTAGATCCGTCGAATATACCCACCGAGGCTGCATGGAGAGTTGGACGAAAGCTTGCAGAGAGCCTGATCAATAAGTACAGGAACGAAAACGGCCGCCTGCCAGAGAATGTGGCCATGTTCTGGATGGCAAACGACATTATGTGGGCGGATGGAGAGCAGCTGGCCCAGATGATGCATCTCATAGGTGCAGAGCCTCAGTGGAAGGGTGGTAAAGTCAAAGGGTTCAGGATCGTGCCCCTCGATGAGCTGGGAAGGCCAAGGATAGATCTGACTGTGAGGGTCAGCGGGATTACCAGAGACTGCTTCATGAACTGCATAGAGTATCTGGACGAGGCCATCAGGGTCATCACCACACTGGACGAGTCCCCAGAGATGAATTACCTCAGAAAACACTCCCTGGATAATGGAGAGATGGCCAGGTTATTCGCCAGCCGGCCCGGAACATATGGAAACGGCGTGAACCTTGCGGTCTATGCATCGGCCTGGAAGGAGGAGAAAGACCTATCTGATATATTCTTGCAGTGGAACAGCTACGCTTATGGCAAGGGCGTCTTTGGCCAGGAGGCCGTGAAGGCCATGAAAAGCCAGCTAAAGAGCGTGGATGTCACATTCAACAAGACAGTGACCGATGAGTACGACCTCTTTGGGTGCTGCTGCTACTTCGGCACCCACGGCGGCCTGACCGCTGCAGCCAGAGGGCTCTCAGGCCATGAGGTGGCTACTTATTATGGCGACACCAGGGATAGAGATAAGGTGGAGATCAGGACCCTGGCCGAAGAGGTCAGGCGTGTTGTAAGGACGAAGCTTCTCAACCCCAAGTGGATAGAGGGGATGAAGCAGCACGGCTACAAGGGAGCCAGTGATATATCCAAGCGAGTCGGCCGGGTCTACGGCTGGGAGGCGACCACCCAGGAGGTGGACGACTGGATCTTCGATGATATCGCCAGGACGTTCATCCTGGACGAGGATAACAGGAAGTTCTTCCAGGAGAACAACCCCTGGGCCATGGAGGAGATGGGCAGGAGGCTTCTGGAAGCAAACCAGAGGGGGCTTTGGAAGGCCGATCCTGAGGTCATTGATGCTCTCAAATCAAGCTACCTGGAGATCGAAGGGTGGATGGAGGAGATGATTGGGGACTCCGGGGGCAGCTTCCAGGGTGGCTCTATAGATGTCGTAACCTTGAAGGAGGTTCAAGAGCGGCGGGAGAAGTTGGCCAGATCATTGAGGATTTAGCTAGCTGCAGCTTCTCCTCTGGATGAAGAGGTGGTCGCAGTGAGAGGGGTCCAAAAAAAGGCAGTGAAATTATCAAGCGGCCGAGTACCTAATTCTCCTTCTCACTCCAATTAAGCTGCGGCTGCTTTATCCTTGCCATGGCACGGTAGTAGCCCAGGAAATATCCGATGATTAAACTGCCGATGGCAGCCTGCAGGGAGAAGAGCAGGCTTTCTATCTCCGGGCTGGGAGGCTCCCATATGCTGTGGAACCAGGGATGATAGGTTCCACCAGTCAGTCTGTCTATTACCATTCCTGCCTGATCATCAGACCCGCTCCAATCATGATTTCCAGTGGAGCTGACATAGGCGAAGGCTGCAATGAACGCCATTATCACTACCAGAGTTATGAGCTCCAGCTTCATGTCAAGTCCTCCTTCAGCTTCTTGATGATGCTTGGGGGTGCCACACTCAGCCTGAGCAGGACATCGCCCCTGAGCTGCACTATGTACTTGAACATGAGGGCAGTTGCAGCGCCCTCCATTATTGCCAGGGGGACCTGGGTTACTGCAAAGACGGCCAGGAAGGCCGAAAAAGAGGTCATCACTCCTCCTGAGGCTGCAGGAAAGGCCAGAGCAAGCTGGAATGATGTGACAATATATGTGACCCAGTCTGCAAAGAGCGCAGCCAGGAATACGGCGATGTACATGTTCGCTTTGAACTTCATGGCAGCCTTAAAGATGAGGTATCCGATCGTTGGCCCGGCTATGCCCATGGAAAAGGTGTTTGCTCCTAAAGTGGTCAGGCCGCCGTGAGCCAAAAACAGGGCCTGATATATAAGCACTATGATTGAAAGCGCTGCTGTGATCCACGGTCCAAAGAGGATCGCACCCATGCCTGTGCCTGTTGGATGTGAGCAGCTTCCAGTAACAGATGGCATCTTCAGAGAGGATAGGACAAAGATGAAAGCGCCAGAGACTGCCAGCAAGGAGATAATTTCCCTGTTATCCTTCATCATCTTGCTTATCCTGCAAACACCGCATGCCACAATGGGCAGTGAAAATACAAACCAGATCTCCCACCATGGGTGGGGCAGAAATCCCTCCATTATATGCATCAACTCACCAAGAAAGCCACTTAAGCCATGTTATATAAACTTTACTTGTTTATACTCAAGACAAGTTTAGTTAATTGTGAATTTGAATGGATCCTTATGCCGTAAACGACTCACAGAGATGGCCTTGCATCAGAGAATAGCATCAGGCACGCAGTTAGATGAAAGAGGAATGCCCTGGCGAGGCTGCAATTCTTTCAGCCCCATGGATATATTAGCCAGGGCCTGTCTCCGCTACCTCACAGAGATGTTTTAATGGCAGTGAGCTTTCTTAAAGTACGCATTAGGTAAAGGAGGCCTGTGCGCGCTTCGCTCACACAACCAGCATTATCATACTTAGTATTAAACTTTGCGGTAATAGTATTACTGGTTCCATTTCCAACCTAAAATATTGATCAATGATGCATGAGCAAAGGCCTGGGAGGTAAAAATGTACGGACTCTGGTGATCCAATGGAGCGGCTCAAACATCTGCCTTTCTTCCATGCGGCGTTTGCATCTGCGGAATCTGATGACTATCAAGCAAATTAATTAGCTTCTGTCATCTCTTTTTTCAGGATAATTTCCTGATCAGATGCATCATCAAATTTATTAACAATTTAGTATATTACGGCAATGCATTTGGATTTTCAGTGTTATTAAATTATACAATTATATGGAAATTCAAAACAAGTGTTACTACCATGGAAATATTTATTAATTAGACATACTCATCAAATATGAAATAGCAAGAATTAAGAGGGATTGCAAAGTGATAGTAGGTAGAGAGAAACAGATCACAGGGCTCATTTGCCTTGTGCTTCTTGCATCATGCTATTTGGCATGGGCATTTGAGATCAAAGATAGCAATGCCAGTGTTCCAGGCGGTCAAGCTATATTTGCTGGCACCAGGCAGAGTGCTGCAGAGGCATTAGAGTGCGGTCTCGAGTTACTGTAGGGGGAGAATATTGATGAATGCTTCAAGAATTACTCTAATACCACTGATCTGCATCCTTGCTCTAGATCTGGTAGCAGGCGCAGTCGAGTTGACTGCAACTGGATCCAACACAGCCACAGGAGTGGCGACTGTTCAGGGTGATATCTTCACATTAGAACCAGATGCCGGGTGCCTTTACTCGGGCGCATGGGCTCATGTATGGGTTCCCACAGGGAATGATGGCGTCAACTCAGGCGTCTCTGAGAGGACGGTCCGGGCCAGAACAGAAGAAAGACTGGCAGACATGACAAATGATTACATTCTCACGACCGGCTACGGCGATTCTACAGTAATAGCAAAGGCCTCTAAGACAGGCGTACTTGGGACTGCTGAGGCCTTCTCTGAGGTCTCAGGATTGTCCTCTGCTACAGATGGCGCAGACTCTGACGTGGGTGAGGTAGGCGGCCATGCTCAGCTCACAGCTTACGTCTCCCACTCGGGAACTGGAACTGCAAATGCCTCAGCAGACGGCTCATCTAACTATGAAGCCATGATGGATAACGGCATTGTTTGGGCCACAGGATCCGTGAATGGGGATGTGACCCTGGATGCAACCAACAACTATGGCGGGTCCGTCACGGGCGCTGCCTTCAAGGCATCTCAGTCAAAGGCCAAATCATCAGGCTCATCTCCTGATCTTTATCCATCTGCAGCATCAGAGAGCTTTGAGTACCTCTCTCTTGAATCGGGCAGAAGCTCTCTGAGCGCTGAGAGCACCATAGATGGCCAGGTCTTGGGAGATGCTTCAGGCAGCGGAATTGCAGCCCTGACTGGAACTCCTGACAGGTTTGCTTTATCTGAATCCTCAACAAAAGGCGATCTGTCTGCAAGCGCCACCACATACAAGCTCGGAGATTCAATCACTTCAGGCAAGATAACCACAGCTCCAAGGGTCACGGACTTTAAAACTCAGTTAGATGATCAGATAGCAGCAGGACAGACTGGGATAACTGCCCCGTTATATACGCTGTTCCTGGGCGGCACACCAAAGGCATCATCCTACCAGCTGTCTCAGAGTGAGTCCGCCTATGTTTCAGATGCATCAAATCACAAGAGCATTGCGCAATCTGAGTCCTTTACCTCAGCAGGCGTCACAAGGACACTGGCTGATGCCAGCCAGGTCTATGGTGCATCATACATAAAGAACGGCACTCTCTCCACCACTGCGTATACATCTTCGGCTGCAGGAATGAGCCCCATAACTCTCGCCTCCGCAGACGTCAATAAAATATTAATTGGGTCTGGAGCACACCTGGTCAGCCGCCTGACAGGCACCACACCTGCATCCGCTGCAGATCTAACCGTAACGAGCAGCATGAATGCCGCAGCTACTGGCTTTGTAAAAGCTACTGGCGATGCTCACAAAGCCTCAGGCTCTGACCCCGGGGTGGCAAACACTCTTGTAACTGTGGTAGGTCCCTCATACTCACCAAGCTGCACAGCAGCCGATGCCACAGGCAGCTATCTGACGGCAGCGAAGATCGGCGGCACTGCAGTGCACGTCAAGGACGACACCTTTAACGCAGCTTCAAAGCAGTCCTCCAAAAGCATAAGCAAGGCTGATATCTGGTCCTGGCTCTCTGGAGATGACCCAAGGTCGCATTCAGAATCCTCAACCGAGCCCTCGCCCATCTTCTCTTCAGGCCCGAATACAATCACTGGTGCTACTGCCACAAGCAGATCCATCGATGTGATCTTCAGCACTACCTAAGGCAAAATGCTCCTGCTTCGAGTGCGGGCAGATCCTCCGCATTCTGCTGGAGCTTTGTCTCTTTTTCCACATGGCACATGATAAGGATTCATAGCCACTCTTCGGGATTACTTTTGCCATATCAGTACGGCTGCAAACGGCACCAAATCCAGCGTCCTCGGCCATGCAGAGGCCTATGCGGATCCCTCCGCTCACAAGGTTCTCAATCCAATTGTATTTGTGGACTTGTTTTAGCCTCGTTGTACTAGTGCACAAAAGCTTAAATAGTCATACAGATATATGAAACTGGATTAGATTATTATAAGATGAAAAATATACCAGGTCCAAAGCCATTAGAGATTAGCTTGACTGCGATTGAGCGCCAAGG
>Ga0310040_1000577_pt1 | contig 32935 bp, 61 predicted proteins | sample EPASupsiteHSE623_FD_200237 | JGI IMG/M metagenome (GOLD analysis project Ga0310040, IMG submission 200237) | Bioremediated contaminated groundwater from EPA Superfund site, New Mexico - Sample HSE6-23 (v2) (version 2) | ecosystem: Environmental > Aquatic > Deep subsurface > Groundwater >... | reverse complement strand
AACAAAAAGCCACAAAAGAACTTTTGGAAGATGAATTAGAGTTTTGTAATATATTATGGAATGAAGCAAGAAAATATACCTGTGATGGCTGGGTAATTATTAGAGTAGGGAATAGAATGGATAAATTAAAAGTCCAACTTTCAAAGTTGGGAGAGGAACAAGAATGATAGCATCACAAGAATTTATGGAAAGAAGAATGCCACAAAGGGAGATAGCGAAATGTGAATGGTGTGGAAGACAATTTATTAAATTAAGATATGGTAGATTAAATGCAGGAATAAATTTGTCTGGAAAGATTAGGAGAGTTACAGATAAGACTTGTGGTAATGAAGATTGTGAAAGAGAATATAAAAGGAAACATGCTTTAGATAATTGTAAAAAGAGGAATAAGAAATGATGCACTGGACTTATCAATTAGCAATATTTGAATGTATTGTAGTAATAGTTTTATTTGGAATAATCATTGGTAATGAATTACACATTTGGAGGATGCAAAGATGGAAGAAGTAAATAAAAAACAAGATAAAGTTATAGTTGTTCTATCAATAGTTTTTATGATATTACTTATTCTAATGTGTTCTATGTTTATTACCATTCAAGAAGATAAGTTATTAATAGAATATTATAAAGCTCAATTATTAGATTTTTGTGAATTAGCAAAGATTGGTGGAACTTATACTTTAAGTGAATCTTGTTCATATTGGATAAAATGAAAAACTCATATTTTATAGAAATTAGAGAGGAAGATTACTTACCATTTAGATTAGTATTAGAAGCTGGAAGAAATTATGGTAGACTTCATGAAGAAAGAATAATAGAACGAGATGCTAAGAAAATGATAACAATGTTAGATGCTTGTTTTAATAATGATTTAAATGCAATTAAAAAGAGATTAACAACAGGATTAGAGGAGAAATTAGCAAAAAAGAATGGAATAGATTTAACGGATATAAGATATAATATTTAAAAATGATAGAATTAAACAAAGAATATAAGGGAATGCCAGAAAGTATTGGATTTAGAGAAAAAAGGACAGTAGAAGGAATTAATTATAGAAGAATTGCAAAGATGATAAAACATGGAAAGATTTTAGATGTTGGATGTTCTACAGGAGATTTTATTAGTTTTTTAGATAAGGATATAGAATACTATGGTTTAGATAACAATATAGAGAGAATTAGTTATGCAAAAGAGAGATACCCTAAGGGAAAGTTTTATACTTCATTTGGAGAGAAGATGCCATTTGAAGATAATACTTTTGATTATGTCGTAATAACTGAGATTATAGAACATGTAGAGAGTCCATTAAGTTTGTTAATTGAATGTAAGAGGGTATTAAAGCAAGATGGTAAATTAATAGGTTCAACTCCTAATCCTACAGATTTTAATAGAATAGTAAAATCAATACTTAGAAAAGAGCATGGTTCAATAGAACATTTGTCTATTTTTGGTTCATTTGAGATTAGGAATTTATTAAGATGTACTGGTTTAGATAAAGTAGGAGTAGAATTTACGTTATTTTCATTTAATTTTCCTAAATTAAAAATTAGAATTAAAAGTTTATTCTTAACTTGGTTATTTCCTTATTTTGGAGAGGGAATAATATTTTATGGAGATAAGAAATGAATTTAATTAATGTTTTTGGTTTTTTGTTTTTAATAATTATATTATTAGCTTTAATGGTGGGGGTATTTCTTCCATTACTTGGGCACTTTATTGAATACATTAGAAAAGTAATAAGGAGAAGAAAATGATAATAATGTTAGATGCTTGTTTTAATCATAGTTTAGAAGGAATTACAATAAGGGAGGAGCTAGATAGAAGATGATACTTAGAATAGAATCAGATAAAGAAATAACTAAGTTACTTAAGAGACATAAGAAGTATAAAATAGAATATGACTTGAATATATCTGAACAAGGTTATTCTAGTTTAGTGATACAACAACTTACTCCAATTATATTCACTATAGCAATTGCAGAGCAAGAGATGAAATTTTTTAAGGAGATGAAATGGTAATAACAGAACAACTCAAAGATTCAATGATTAAACTAAAAGAAGAAGGAAAAACTTTTGTAGAGATAGCTAACATATTAAATTTATCTTATTCTACAGTTCGTTATAACTTAGATAGTAAAATAAAAGAAATTCAAAGACAAAGAAGTAAAGAAACATATAAGAAATTATCTAGAGAAAAGAAAAGAGAATATGCAATAAATCACAGAGAGTATATTAAAAACTATGAGTATAAAAAATATCATTCAGACGAAGTGTTTAGAAATAAAATGATTCAGGCAAATATATTATCTCGTAAAAAAAGAGTAACTAAATAATAGTAAAGAACATTTAAATACTATAAGGATATATAATTATATGAAAGAAATTAAGAAATTAAGGAGAGGAAGAAAAAGAATTTCAGATAGCTTTACTAGAGCAGATACAAGAATCCTAACAAGGATTTTAATTTCTCTTAATGAAGTTGGGTATTCTAATAAATCAAATTTAGGAAAAGAATTAATGGGGTTAGGAAATTGTTATAAAATTGGAGATGGATTAAACTGGTTAGTAAATCATAACTTAATAGATAAATTTACAGGAATTCATAGTGTAGGTTATTATTGTATTAAGGGAAAGAAAGCAGATATAGAAAACTATCTAAAATTAAAAGAAAAACTAAAGATAAATGGATGAAGTATTTATTGGTGCAACAGGTAGAGAAAGAGGTAAAGAAGTAAAAAACATAAATACTATTCATTATCATTCAAGAGAAGAATTAGAAAAACAAGGTAGAGTAATATATACTGAATCAAAGTTAGATAAAGAAATATTAAGTAAAAAGAGTTCTTCAAAATCCTTTAAAGGTTGGTTAATAGGAAAGATAAAAGAATCAACAGATATGGAAACAAGAATATTCTTACAGGAGATTTATAAAAAATATGAAGAATTTAATTCAAAGAAAGAAGTAATAACCTTAGAAATAATAGAAGGATGGAAAGGAAAAGACTCAATAAGTATAGATAAAAGATTTGATAATGATTTTGTAATTGAGACACATAACAAAGATAAAGAAACAAACGAAGTAACTACTTCTAAACATAATATCCCAAAAGAGAATGTAAATAATATGCTTACTTTTATTTCCTATTGGAAAGTAGGAGAGTCTCATAAGTGCTATGAATTTGCAGAGATGTTAGGTTGTACAGATTGGAAAGAAGTCTGGAAGGAGAGAATGACTATCTATTTCCCTTTATATTATTACCCTCTTAAAATTTTAGAGAAGTTAGGTATAATTAAATATTCTGGAAGGGGAAAAATAACTAGGATAATCTAAAATGGAATTAATAAAAAAACAAGACGGATTAAAAGAAGGAATAAAATCAGATGGTAAAAGATATTCAGTAAGAGAAGATAGAAGTAGATTCTTCTTTCCAGAAGAATGGGAGAGCTTTATGAAAGTAACAAAGAAAGAAAAACAAATGTTATTTGAAACATTAATACAAACAGGAGCTAGAATAGAAGAAGCATTAAACATAAAACCAAAAGACTTTGATTGGGATAGAAATAATTTAACATTAAGGGTAACAAAGATTAAAGCTAAGAAAGGAGAAAAAGTAGGAAAACCAAGAACATTTCCAGTTAGTTCCCAATTTACAAGAAAAGCAAGAGCTTATATTAATGAAAACAAAATAGGGGAAGAAGATTTATTATTCAAAACAACAAAACAAGCTGCATGGCAATTAATGAGAAGAAGCTTAATTAAAGGGGGCATAAGTGATTATTGGAACTTTGGACTACATAACATAAGAAAGACGCATGGTAACTGGCTTAAAGCTCTAGAAATGAATGCAGAGGAGATATGTCTAAGATTAGGGCATGATTATAATACTTACTTAAAGCATTATGGTTCACCAAACATTTTTGATAGAAAAGATAAATTGATTATGGTAAGAATCTTAGGAGACTTATATGGATTTAAATGAATTTGAAATGGTATTATTTAGAGCAATAGAAGAAATAGATGTTGATTCTTATGGTAAACTAAATATGAATATACTTACTGCACATTTCATGTATACTATTAGGAACTTGGAAAAAGACTTTAAAGTTAAACATATAGAGGATAACAATAAAGGAGAAATATAAAAAACATTTAACTTTATATTAAAAGATAAACAATGAAAAAGAGGATGATATACAGATTAGAACAAGGAGTACCTAAAATAATAGGTGCAGATGGATATGTAAGAATTAAATGTGGACTTACTTGGGTCCAAGAACATAGATTAGTAGTAGAGAACTTTATAGGAAGAAAATTAACTAATGAAGAAACAATACATCACTTAGACCATAATCGTATGCACAATTCAATAGAGAACTTAATGCTATTCCCTAATCAGAAAGAACATAAAGCTTTTGAAAATAAGATAAAACAATTTGGTATTACAAATCCAATTATGAAACAAATAAATGAAAGATGGAACATCAAATAATATTAAGCAAGTTAGAAAGAAGACTTAGAGTTAAGCTAGGTTGTATAACTTCTTGTAATGAAGAATTTAGAAACAAAGGAGAACATGGAGAAGTAGACTTATATGGGTTTGACTTTAGACATAGAATTTTATACACAATTGAGATTAAAAGAACAGATAACCCAAAGAACTCTACTAAAGCATATAAGCAATTAAACAAAGATGAAGCATACCTTAGAAGATTATTTTTTGACTTTGAACCATTTAAGATTATAAGATTCTATGCTCATTCAAATAAATATAAAAGACAAAGATATGAGGTTACAAGATTTTAATGAAATGCAAAAGGATTAATAGTCTAGGCATTCAATGTAATAAAGAAGCAACAGGAAAGTTTCATCAAGAACCAGTTTGTAAAGGTTGCTGGAAGTATTTAATGTGGAGACAATATTCAGATAGAAAGAATGAATTAAGACATGAAAGAAAGAAACAAAGGTTACTTCAAGGCATTAAGAACAATCAAGGTATTAAACATTAGAATTTTTTGAATCAGAACGATTTTTTCTAGTTTCCCAATAAACATTTCCAGATTTAGAAACTCTCTTTCCAGGCATTAATGCATCTCTTTTTTCATCAACGGATTTTATACTCCTTCCAACTTGCTTTAATTCCCTTAAATTTCTTCTTTGGTTTTTAAAACCTACCGAAGAAAACTCATTCTCTTTCAATTCATTTAAACATCTCTCACAATTCATTTTAAAACCTCATTTAAAAATAAATCATTATCTTTTAACCATTCTTTAAAATCATTCTTGTTATACTGCTTTTTAAAATCTTTATCATCATATCTTAAACTTTCAAATTCCTTTTTTAAAGTTTCAAGTTCTTCCTTTGTGTCAATAACTATCATTCTAATTTAAACCCCTTTTCCTTTTGTCTTTGCTTTGCTAATATGTTGCTTATATCTTCGCTTGTCTGTTCTTCATTATCCTTAAATAATTCTTTCATAGTTTGCTTTAATACCATGCTTAAATTATCCAGATTCTTTTTTTCTTCTTCTGTTAGTTCTTTCTTTTCAAATAAATTATATTCTTTTCCATAGTTAATCATTTCTTTTGAATCCTTAAACCCATACTTTAAAACAATTGATTCATTAGATAGTTTACTCTGTTCTGTGTTTAAGTCCTTTCTAAGTTCTTCTATTTGATTATAGGATAAGCACAAGGTCACAGGATAAACCTCGCTTGTGTTCTCTCTACTTTTATTTTGATTATTCATTTTTATAAATCTCCTTTCCAAACTCCATAAATGTTTTTAATTCCTAATTCCAACGCTTTTTTAACTGCGTCTTTATTCTTAACCTTTAGACCGCAAACATAAAAATTAAAATGTGCGGTTGTCATGTTACCCAAACCATAAAGGTCAGTAATCATAACTTTTCTTATGTCGTCCTTGGTCAAACATTTTGTTGTTCTCATATCCTTTCTAAATAATAATAGTATTTAAATGTATCGTTCAGTAAATTGAAAGGTTCAAATTTTAACTCTTTACGACTTATAGAGCATATAGGATTTTAAGGATTTTTCAAAGTGAGTATAAAAAAAGTAATAGACAAATATAATTTAATAATAGTAATTAAATAGTAGTTATAAAAAACATTTAACTTTATAGATAAACATAAACAAAATAAAACATTTTCCTTTAAGTATAATTAATAGATGTTTAACTTTAAGCATAAATTAAAGTAATCTTTCATAATTCTCTTTTTATTTCTCTAATTAATAGGAAAAAAAGCGAACAAATTAAGCACCTAAAACAACACATATACACACATAAAGAGCAGGGTAAAATAGCACTTACAGAAAACCAATAGGATTTTTTTTAATAAATTAACTTAATGCCTAGATTTTAAATGGTTTAAACACTATTTGAACACTAGTGCCTAGAAAAACTACCACTATGCCTAGATATTTATAGCATGATGCCTAGATTTTTGACAGGTCACAGCAGATTCTAACACAAATACCGACGATAAACACATAAAAAAGCCCCAAAGAGCATCAAAAAACCACCAGTGCCTAGAGAAATCCCAAAATAACCCTCCTTTCTTTGGAAAAATCCGACCTCTATCATATATAACTTATTTATTATTATAATTAATAATTAAAAATTCCAAAAAACTCCACTTTTACCACAAAAAACCACATAAATGCCTTGAAAATCCTCAAAAAAGCTCTTATTCACCATCAAAAGTGCAAAATATCCACAATTATTGCTCATTTTCAGTGCTATCTGGCTCATTTTCGTCTTTTTCTTCTTCTTTCTTATCTTTTTTGTCAGTTTCCTTCTCAATATCTCCAAATTTAGTACAAATATTCCTTATTTGAGAGTAAGACATGTCAATACCATAGTCTAAAAGGTAGTTTGCTATCTCTTGATACGTGAAATTGCTTATCTTTCTAAACAAATATATGAAAACATCTCTTTGTTCCTTATATTTTATCTGTCCAGCACTCATTGGATTACTTTCTGACTCACTTAATGCTTTAGATTTCTTTTTTCTATAGATGGATTCATTTTCTTCACCCAATCCGAACTTACCATAGAACCTTCCACGAAATCTTGTATATACTTTCTTAGAGTAACTCATGGTCTTTGCACCTAACTGAATCAAAAGTTTAATTTTTTTAGAATTATAGACACGAAAGTAACCACGAATACCTTTATTCTCATAAATATGTACTAAACACTTAGCTCTGAACATAACAAAGTACTTATCTAGTAAAAAAACAGATGGAAGAACAAGAATAACAAATAAATTCTTCTGTCTAATCTGCATAGCAAGAGAAACTAAGTAACGATTGATAGAACTAAGTGAACTTCTAGCACCCATACCAGTAAAAGCTTCATCATAGATAATACATTGGTTTTTTTTTGCCCTAAAAACAGCTTCTTTGAATTCTTCTGGTGTAAATACTATTCTACTTAGATTTAAACTAGGGTCTACATACTTTCCCCATTGAATTGCGAACCAAGATTTACCACTTCCTTCTGGTCCATCAACAATAGCAAAGAAATCTTTATCATTTTTCTGTAACGCCTTGATAATCTTCTCATCTGAACTTTTTTTTAGGTTTTTATCTAAGTAATAAGAAATTTTCTTACCATACTTCTTAAAATATTCTTCATCTTCTATAGTTACTACATCTGAATTCGTCATCTTTTTGTTTTTTGAAATATCTATGGCAATCTAAACAATAAAAAGAACCATCTACCTGATAAGCAGTTCTATCATTGTTGCAATATGGACATTTTAAGTTTTTTACCATTGTTTAAAATGAATCATCATCCTCATCTTCATAAGCAGTTCCTTTTCCTAACTCGTTCTCTAATCTTCTTAAAAATATTTCTTTATCTCGTAACTTTTTATACTGGTCTGTTCTAGTAATCAGTTGTTCAGTTGTAATTTTATTAAATCCTCTTTTCATATCTATTATCATACCAACCTTAAAGATTTCTTTATCTATTTTATCAAGTTCTTCTTTCTTAGCTTCAAACTTATCTTTCAAGTCAGCACAAAGTTCTGACCAAATACAATCTAAATCCTCATTCCATTTCTCAAATTGCTTATTCCTTGAATGATTGTTGGCATCTTTCCAAAGTTCTGCTCGTCTTACTTCTTTACTGACAGCAGTATTAAACTTTGACTTCTTTAATTCTTCTTCTTCCATTGTAGATTAAATTTTTTTAATAGACTTTCAACAAATGGTGAGAACTTCCCACCAATAGTTCTAATATTTTCAATTGATTCATCAACGACAATAGGATTTAAGTATAAACAATATCTTTCTTTATTTTCATTATGTTTCTCTTTCATAACTTATCTAAAATGCTTATATTTATATATTGGAGGGTATATAATTGTATATAAAATTAAAATAATCTTACCAACCCTCCAGTATATAAATAGAAAACAACTTAACAAATTATTATCAACGTACTAAGGGGGTAATTATGAAAAAATGTTAGGAAATATTATAGGTGGATTTATTGTAATTCTTGTAGGTACAACTCTAGCACCAACAGTAGCACAGCAAGTCGGAACAGCACAAGCTGATGGTAATGTTACAGGAGCTGCAGATACTATACTTGGATTAACAACATTATTCTATTGTTTATCAATTGCAACAACCTCTATCGGAATCGCAGCTCAAGGATTACGTAACGCAGGTTTGATGTAAATAGATTAAAGGAATTTGAATGATGAATTTTAAAAATTATGAGGGAGAGAACAAGACAATCGTAAAAAGCAAAATATTTGCACTGATTGTTATTTGTTTATTCTCCCTCAACTTTATTTCTTCTTATTATGGTTTTGGTGATGATACAAGTTCTTCTAAAGTATATGTAATAAACAATTATACCATAAGTGGAACAGAAGTTCTACATAATAATCTTACTGGATTGAACGTTGCAGATTATCAACATATCACAACAGCACAAAAGAATTCTTTAGTAACTGGTTTAACAACTTGGATAACAAATGCAGTAAGCGATTTAGTTAACTACTACACAAAGACAGAAATAGATAATAAAGTTAATGCTTTCAATACAACCATCAATCTTCAAAACTTACTTAACTCAACAGGGATTTATTCTACATTTAATAATACATACGATTTAACTTCAAAAGACGTCACAGCGAATAGAACGGCTTTTTTATCTACATTCAACTCAACTTATGATTCATCACTTGGAACTAATTGGACTAATGTAACATACAACACATATAATCCAATTTGGTCATCTACATACAATGTTTCTTATAATGGATTGATAAATAATATTTCATACTTAACAACATTTAATCAAAGTTATGAAGATAGATTAGCTTCAATCATTGCTTCAACTGGAACTTACAACTCTACATACAACTCAACATACGATTCTGCTTTAGGAACTAATTGGACTTTGTTAACTTATAATACATACAACCCAATCTGGAGTTCAACTTACAATGCAAGTTACTTAACAAGTTCTTTTAATCAAACTTACGATAATACTTCAAAAGATGTCACAGCTAATAGGACAGCATTCCTTTCAACATTTAATGTAACTTATGATAATTCTTTAGGAACTAATTGGACTCTATTAACTTACAATACTTATAATCCTATTTGGAGTTCAACATTTAACCAAAGCTATGAAGATACCTTAGCTTCAATAATTGCTTCTACTGGGAATTATAACTCAACATACAATGTGACATACAATGGAATAGTAAACAACGCTTCATACTTAACAACATATAATGTAACATACAATTCTAATTCAGAGAGTATTGCATCTATCTTAGCATCAACAGGAACTTACAACTCAACTTATAATTTAACTTATGACAACACATCAAAAGATGTAACTGCAAATAGAACAGCTTTCTTATCTACATATAATAGTTCTTATATGACTAACACTTACAATGATACTTATAATTCTAATTCAGAGAGTATTGCATCTATCTTAGCTTCTACAGGAGTTTATAATACAACTTATAATGTAACTTATGCAAATACATTAGCATCTATTTTAGCTTCTACCAGCGTATATAATTCAACTTATAATTCAAGTTATTTAATAAGTTCATTTAATCTAACTTATGATAATACTTCTAAAGATGTAACAACAAATAGAAGTAATTTCTTATCTACTTACAATGCTAGTTATATAACTAATACTTTTAATACAACTTACAATACTTGGGCTTACAATCAAACTATTCCTTCAATGAATTATGCTAACTCAATTGTATCAGGAAATATTTCAGCAATTAACACAACAACAAATATTCAAAACTTACTTAACTCAACAGGGATTTATTTAACATATAATGATACTTACAATTCTAATTCTGCAAGTATCTCTTCAATATTAGCATCTACAGGAGTATACAATGCAACCTACAATCAATCTTATGATACAAGTATTGCATCTATATTAGCATCTACAGGTGTTTACAATTCTACTTATAACGCAACATATAATGGAATAGTAAACAATGCTTCCTACCTAACAACATATAATTTAACTTATGATAATACTTTAACTTCTATTCTTGCTTCTACTGGAATATATAATACAACATACAATTTAACTTATGCTAGTTGGAATAAAACTTATGCAGATGGTTTATACTCTCCAAAAACAGAACCACTTTCATTACACTTAAATCAAGATAACTGGTTTAATGATTCTCTTGGATATATTTCTTGGGATATATCAAATGCAAAGATTGTATTTAATACAACTAAATTAGAAACAACTTATTTTAATGCTTCAGCAATATCTGCAGTAAGAGGAACAGGTGCAGGAGTGATAGGAAACATTTTAACTTATGATGGAGTTTCTTATAATGTAACAGAAGTATCAGGTGCAGATGGATTAGACTTTAGAATTAACTTTACCGGGATAAGTTCTTTTAATCAAATAATATTTAGGTATAAATCTACTGCTGGAGAATCACATGTTATGAATTTACAAGTATGGGATTACACTTCAAGTTCTTGGCAGAATTACGCAACTCTTGGAGAAGTAACAGAATATAATATAAAAGAGATAGGAGTATTTGATGAAGAAGAACATGTATCAAATGGAATTGTTCAGATAAGATTTTATCAATCTTCTAATGGTAATACAGGACACACACATTACTTTGATTGGGTAACTATAAGTGAAGGATTAGCAACACCAGCAGGAACAGAGATAGACCCATTCTCTTTCCATAAAAATGAAAACTTAAACAATAGTAATTACAATATCACAGCAAACTATTTCTTTGGAGATGGCTCACAAATAACAGGAGTATTAAAAAGTGAAACAGACCCATTATGGACAGCTAATCTTACAGCATATAATTCAACTTGGAGTTCAACATTTAATTCAAGTTATGATACAGGTTTATTAGATATAGCATCTATCAAAGCATCAACATCAGTTTATAATTCTACTTATAATGTTACATATGCAAATACATTAGCTTCTATTTTGGCATCAACAGGAGTTTATAATGCAACTTATAATTCTACTTACAACGGAATAATAAATAATGCAACATACTTGACAACATACAATCAAACTTATGATAATACAATCGCATCTATCTTAGCTTCAACTGGAATATATAATTCTACTTATAACGCAACTTATAACGGACTAATAAATAATGCTTCTTATTTAACAACTTATAATCTTACATACGATGCAACTTCAAGAGATGTTACTGCTAATAGAACATCATTCTTTTCAACTTACAATCAAAGCTACGATACAAGTATCGCTTCAATATTAGCATCTACAGGAGCATATAATTCAACTTACAATGCAACCTATAATGGATTGATTAATAATATTTCATATTTAACAACATACAATCAATCTTACGATAATAGTATCGCATCTATTTTAAGTTCAACAGGAGTTTATAACTCTACATTTAATTCAACTTATGATAATTATGCTTTGAATGTTTCAACTAACTGGACAAAGAACGCTTATGATAATTGGAATACTATCTGGAGTGCAACTTATAACGCAACATATAACGGATTAATAAACAATGCAAGTTATCTTACTACTTATAACTTAACTTATGATACAAGTATCGCATCAATTCTTGCTTCTACAGGTGCATACAATTCCACTTATAATGTAACTTATGCAAATACTCTTGCTTCAATTTTAGCTTCTACTGGAGTTTATAATGCGACTTATAATGTAACTTATGATTTAACTTCTAAAGATGTTACAGCGAATAGAACAAGTTTCTTATCTTCCTTTAATTCAACATACGATTCAAACTCTGCAAGTATTACTTCAATATTAGCTTCAACTGGAGTTTATAATTCAACTTATAACGCTACCTACAATGGAATAATCAATAATGTATCTTATCTTTCAACTTATAATTCAACTTATAATGGTTTGATAAACAATATTTCTTATTTGACTACTTACAATTCAACCTATGATGGAAGTATTGCTTCTATCTTAGCATCAACTGGAGTATACAATTCAACTTATAACTCAAGTTACAATACTGGATTAGCAGATATAGCATCAATAAAAGCATCAACAGGGGTTTATAATGCTACATACAATGCTTCTTATAATACTGGATTGTTAGATATTGCTTCTATTAAAGCATCTACTTCAGTTTACAATTCAACTTATAATGCAAGTTATGTTCCTTACACTGGTTCAACTGCTAATTTAGTTTTAGGTGCTTTTAACTTCACAGCAAATACAAATACATTCTTCTTGAACGCAGGACTTGGTTATATTGGTATAGGAACATTAACTCCAACTCATAAACTTAATGTAATTGGTTCAACAAATATTACACAGAACTTAATAGTAGAACAAAACATTTCAGTTGCTGGAATGATAAATCAAACACTATCAGGAAATATAAGATATTTTTCTAATGGGTGTTATGAGAAAGTAAATACAACAGGAATTTATACAATTTGTTAAAATGAGAAAAGCATTATTTATTATTTTATCAGCAATAGTTTTATTAGCAATAGCTTTAATTGTTGGTGGTGGGGAAATATTAAGTGGGGAAGTTGTAGAAGAAAGTGAAGAACCAGTTACTGCTTTAACTGTTGAAAAGGTTTTTACTCAAGATGTTGCAGATAAATATGGCACAATTACTATACAAGATATTGCTTCAAAATCAGTTTTACAAAATGCAAAGTTAATAAGAAATACAGATAATTGTTTAATTAATTGTTCTAATAGAATGGGAATAAATATGTATTCAAGAGGAAGATTGTTAGATAAAACAGAATATAGATACTCTGAAGATTCAAATGTTTATTATGATTTAAAAGCTAAATACTATTTAGTAACATATGAAACAATAAAAATAGATGTTCCTATATATGAAAAAGTTTGTTCAGAAACTTCCACTAAAAATGGAACAGCAATAACTTGTGTAGACAATCAAATTAAAACAGAATATAGAGAAGAAACTAGAGAGGTTTTAAAACCATATAATAATGAAGAAGTAGATGCAGGATATTACATATTAGAAACTCAAGCAAGTAAAAGACCTTCAGAAAGCATAGATGTTGTTAGCACATTTAGTGGAATAAAAGCTACCGAATGGGCATGGTGGTCATCTGATTGGACTATGAAAAAGAATATAACTTTAGATGGTGGAAGTGCAAGTTTAACAAACTTTGTTGTTTACTTAAATGTAACTTACGATGCAGATATGCAGACAGACTTTGATGATTTAAGATTTACTAATGGTGCTGAAGATTCAGAATTATATTATGAAATAGATTATAAGACAGATGGAAGTTCAGCAGGAGTATGGGTATTGATACCAACATTGAATGCTGGAATAAAAAACACAACAATTTATATGTACTATAAAAATCCAGCTGTAACAAGTGGAGCAAATCCAATTTTACTTTGGGCAAATACTGGAGCAAAGCATGTTTATCATTTTGGAGAAGGTTCTGGAACAAGTGCAATAGATAGTGCTACTGCTAATAATATTACTTTAAGTGGTGGAACAGCTTATGTTTCAAATGTGAATACAAGTTTTGGTTATGGTTTGTATTTTGATGGTTCAGATGATAAGGGAATAAGTGTTAATGCAATAGATAGTTCTCTTAATGGAAATGTTATAAGAAATATTAATTTCTATGGAACATATCAAAGATTAACTGGAGCACCAAATAGTCCATTTATGGTTACTTTGGCAGGAGCTAGTGGGGATTATTATTCTATTGGTTCAGATAGTAACAGTGATAGATGGTATATTGAAAATGGGGGCTTTATTTCAAACTCTCCTTATCCAAAGAATACAGCAAGGAATTTTCATAATTTAAACTATGATACCACAAATACGAATTGGACGATAAATTTAACAAGTATTGGAAGTCAAGCAACTACAGATACATTAACTTCAGCAAAAATTATTTTGGGTGTGAATAAAGATAGTGGAAGTCCTACTATGTTTACATTAGATGAATTAAGAATATTAAATAGAACAACAACTTATGTTGAACAAGCAAGACAATATCAAAATACCAATCTATCTTCATTTATCTTTGGAGCAGAAGTATCTTCTCTTTCTTATTGTAACTTTGAAGGTTATGTTAAAGATAAAAGTAACAATGCTTTAAATGGGGCTAATATAGTTGTTCTAAAACAAACAAACTTAGCAACAAATAATGGGACAACAAACTCAAGTGGATATTGGAATGTAACAGTATTAAATGATTCTATATTTAGGACAGTAGTAGCATATTATAATTCTTCTTTAATAAGTCAAGCTAAATCATACATCAATGCAACATGTTAATTAAAAATAAAATATTAATCTTATTCAGTATTGGACTTTTCTTAGTCGCACTTAAATTTATTAGTGCTTACACTGCTCCAGTTTATAATTCAGTCAACTTTACTTTATCCGACGGATATACTGCTCCAGTTTATAATTCAGTTAATTTTACTTTATCAGAAACAGATGTAACAGATTCTTGCACATATTCGGGAAGTGGAGATTGGACTATTCAGATAAGTGATAACTGCACAATAAATGATAATACTCTTGGAGCAAATAAATTAATTGTTAATGGAACTTGTGGTTTATTAACAGTGAATGGAACAACAACAGCGAATAGTATATATAGAACCCCAACTTCTTATTCAGGATGTTATCAGATATTAATAAATAACAATGGAAACTTAGGAGTGTTAAAATGACAATAAATCAAAAGGTAGCTTTAATCTTAGGAATAATTTGTGTATTATCAATTGGGTTAATGGGCGAAGTTCTTGCTGGGGAAGCTGGGGAAAATATCGGAACATACAAATTCAATACTTGTATTAAACTACCACAAAATTGTCCAACGTGTTCTTATTCAGAAATATCAAAGATAGTTAATAAGGTAAGTGGAAAAGAATATGCAATAAACCAATCAATGACTAAGTCAGGTTCTTATTTTGAATACGTCTTTTGTAATACTACAGAGTTAGGAGATTATCAAGTTAATGGGCACTTTGATGTAGAAGGGGTAGATACTGGATTTAATTATGACTTTACAGTTACACCAAGTGGTACTGGTGGTTCTGCTAATATTGCTTTCTTTATCTTAGTAATTCTATTAATTTACGCAATTGCTTTTACTGGATTAATAATGAAGAATATTCCAATAACTATAATGGGAGGAGGAGCAATGTTATTCTTAGGGGTATATTTATTTAACAATGGAGTAATGATTTTCAGAGACGATATAACTCGTTACCTTTCTTACGTTACAATAGCAATTGGTGCGATACTCTCAATATGGGCGTCTTATGAATGGTATCAAGATATGTAGACCAACCCTCCAATATATAAATACATAATATTATATAATAATATGAAAAAAGAAATAACAATTAAATTTAATCTTATCAACGCTATTTTCATTAAATCAATTAAACAAGGAGGTAAAAAATGGAAAAGATAGAGATAAAGAAAGAGGAAAAGAAAGAAGATAAGAAAGCTGAAATTGTTTTATTACAAGTACCAAGTGATTACAGATTAATAGTTTCAACTCCAGAAGGAAATATGGAGATACCAGAATACATGGCTTGGCTTGGAAACATGGTTTTAGAAATTAAAAAGAAGACTCTTGGATAATGACAATAAAAGGAACATTTCAATTAGCAAGTGATAACGTGGATGTTATAATTGATGGAAATAATATTATGTTTATGCAAGATGGAGTTATAACAACACTTGATGGATTGAGAATAAGTAAGTCTGGTGTAGTAAAAGAATTTCCAGATTTAGAGAATGATGAAGAATGGAAAAAGAAAGGACTAGAGAGATTAAAAGAACATATTAAAACATTTGATACACAAGATAAAAAATTAGATTATGTTAAAAAAGAATTAATTAAATTTGGTTATACTGCTTTATATTTTCAAAAGGCAGGATTTAGACCACAAAGATTTCAATAATGAATGGCATTTATAGATACAATATTAACAGTAGCAATAGTCTTAGGGATATTACTTGTAGTAATTGCAAGAATATCAGGACAAACAATAGTAGAGCTTTTCAGAGATTTATCGGATTTCTTAAAGGAAAAAAAGGAGGAGAGTTTTGAATCAATATATAACTAATGGCAGAAGAAATAACTGAGGAAAGAGCAGAAGAATTATTAAGAGGATTTGCAGATGAGAAATTAACAATACCTGCATTCTTCGCAAAAGTAATAGAAGCAGATGATACTTCTAAGATGGGTAATCTAGATGTAATAGAATTAGGAACTCCAGACTTACCAGTAAGAACATCAAAAGGTTTAGAATTATTCTGTAGAGATATTTGTAGAGATGAAGTATTTGCTGACTATTGGAAAAAGAAAGCAGAGATAGATACAAGCACATCATTATCAAAGGATGGAGTATTACTAAAGTTATTAGTGACAAAGAAATCAGAACTAGCAGACCTAACTCCAAAGAAGAAAGAGAACAAAGGATATTTTAAAAAGAAAGGAGAGGAAACACAACAATGAAAGGAGGACTAACTAATGGAAGAAGAAAAACCTTTAAATGAAAGAGTAATAGACTTAGAAAAGATAGCTAAATCAGGAAAGGTAAAAGAATTAAGAATACCATCAAAGGCAAAAGTAAGAGGTGCTAAATTAAAGAAAGGATGGATTGGAGTATTAAGAATAAGTGAAAATGGAAACATTGAACCAACTAAAGAACAAATAAAAGGAAGTGTGTTTAGATGTAAAGATGGAACAAGCACAGGAACTTATCATACTACAGATGGAAGGGAAGTATTATTTTGGAAAGGAAGATTCCCAGTAATAGTTCAAGAAGATAAAAAAGTTAATCCAAAGAACTTTAAATTCAATGAAGGAGATAATCAAACATACGGACAAGAAAAAATTATTGCAACAATGTTAAAAGATGCCATAACCTTAAAGAAGAAAGGTGGTGGAGGAATAGTTATCTTTTTAGTAGTGGGAGTAGTATTATTTATCATAGGTAAATTTGTATTTAAATTATTCTAAGATGGTATTTCAAGAAAAGAAATTTAGCAAACTCCAATATAAAAAGAGTTCTTATGGAAATGGTTTTGTAGCAGAGCTTGATATAAAAGAGAATGGAAATAATATAAATCATTTTTCATGGAGAAGACCAGAAGATTTTAATAAAACAGTTAGTCCTAAATTAAAAAAGTATGGTTTAATTAATATGGATAAGTTTGATGTAGAAGAAGAAATTAAACATCTAAACGAGTTCACAAATGGACTTTAGTGATATTTGGGATTACTTTGTAGAAGGACTTGAATATTTTATAAGCTTTGATTGGTTCTTTGACTTCAAAGATGGTATTGGAGATTTCTTTTCTTCTGTGCCAGATATGTTTACATCAGATAGTCCTATAACTTCAATATGGTTCTGGGTATTCTATGGATTCTTTGCAATAGGTATTTGGGTATTACCATCATCCATGGGATTATTAGATTATTCTCTAAGAGATAAAATACTTGGTTCAATAGTATTTTTTATAATAGATTTCTTTGTAGTAGGACACTTTAAGAGTACATAACCCTCCAATATATAAATAGAAAACTACTCGTAGTTAGATGAAGGATAAAATAACTTTACTAGCAAGAATAAATAAATCAAACAAGCAAGTAAACTTTCAATTAAAAAAGAGTTCTTTACCAAAAGATTTCAAAGATAGATTACCTTCATTGAAAGGAATTTCAATTAAATTAGAAGATTTTGACTTTATATAATGGTAACAATAGAAGAAGCAAAAAAAGATATTGCACAAGCAAAGATTAGTTTATCTTCTGCTAAAAGTTCTTTACCAAAATTAACTCAACAAGTATTAAGAAAGAATAAATTATCTTCATTGCAAGGTAGAGAAACAAGAAGAAGTATATTAGGTCAAGAAAAGAACATAGCTGAACAAGAAAGATTTGTTTCTGAATATGAACAAGGAGTAATAAGTGCAGAGAACCAATATAACTTAGCAGTAGCAAAACAACAAGAAGAAATAAAAGAACAACAGCTTTATCGTGAAGCAGTAATTGCTGTAGCTACTGGAGCAGACACAAAAAGTTATCCAAAACAAATATTAGAAAGAGCAATACAACATGTAGAATTATATCAGGGAATAGGAACATTACCAGAAGAAAAAGTGACAGACGTAGAAATTCCATCAGTTACCCAACCAATAATTCCAATTAATATTCCAACAATTAAGACAAGTGAAATAAAAAGTAATAATCTATTTGGTGTAACAAGTAGGTCTGTAGAAGAAGTATCTCCAAATATTCAGAATGTAAAAAATGTTATATCAAATATTCTAGCTGGTCCAAAAGAATCATTAAAGAATATTAGAATAGGAATTACAAGTATTATTTCTGGTAGACCATCTGTAGATGTAGCCGAAGATTTAAAAATGAAAGATATAGAATCAAGTAACATATTTAAAGAAAGTAAAAAATTACAAGAACAAGGGTATAAACCTGTTTCAACAACCTCTGGAGTAGTTTATACTAAAGGAGCAGAACAAATAAAAGGTTTAGGATATATTGAACCAACAAAGTTTTCTCAAAGAACAGAAGGAATAAATCTTCCTTCATTAGAATTAAACAGACGAGAAGTATACAATCCAGATACTGGAAGATATGAATATGAATCAAGAACAGGTAGAGGTGGAACATTAGAGTCAAGACAAGAATCGTTAAGTGAAAGAAATATTAGATTAGAAAAAGAAGAAAGAAATCAATCTAATTTAGCTACAGCAGATGTAAGATTAATAAGAGAACAACAAAGAGAGTTGTCTAAAGTGTCAAGTACAATAAAAGATTTAGAGAAAAACTTTGATAAAGATACAGGAGAGTGGACAGGAACAGAAGCAGATTATAAAAAATATACAGAACAATTTAATAAACTACAAGAACTTGATTCTATTGAAACTCCAACAGGTTATTCTACTCCAACAATAAAAGCAGGAATATTAGGATTAACTCAAGAGATTCCTATAACAGATATTAAGACAGATGTAACAAGACCAATAAATATTCTATCTCAAACATTTGTTTCAACAGTAGCTGGAACAACAGGAGCATTAGCAAAGAAAGGTTCAGAACAATTTAACATATTGAGTAATAAAATAACTGGTGGAAATAAATATGCAGAAGGAACATATACTGTATTTAATCAAAGACCAGCAATAACTTATCCAGAAGTAGCAGAAAAGTATGGTCAAGTGGTAGGAACAATTGGTGCTTATTCAATCCCAGTATTAGGAAATACAATGTTCTTAGGTTCTGCAACAGAAAATATCTTAGGAAGTATGGCTAAGGAAGATAAAGTAATAAAAGGAATTGGAACTTATATAACAGAAGAACCATTAGAAGCAGTAGCATTAGCAACTTATGGAGCAACAAAAGCATACACGGCATATAAAGGAGCAAAGATAAATAGATTCTTTGATATAAAAGAAAGCCAAGCAAATTTAGAACCAAGTAGTTATTATGATGATATAATTAATACACAGAGAGAAGTTCCAAAAGTAATTAGAAGTAGACAACCAGCAACAGAAGGAGGAATAACAGTATTCCCTGCTCAAGAGAATATAAAATTTAGTAGTAGTGTTAAAGGTGGAACAACAACAACATATAACATTCCAAGTAAAGATTTAAGTGGTAGTTATTTAGAAAAGATAAAGAAATTTAATTTATTTAGTAATGCTGATGAAATAGGAACAGGAGTGGCAAGTATCACTGATGATGTTTATACTTCAACAGTAGAATTTGGTAAAGGTTATAAAAAGATAACAAACATAGGAAAAGAAGGAACAGGAACAGTTAGTTTATTTAAAGGAGAAAAATTAATAGAAACAAGATTTGTTTCTGGTGCAGATGAATTAATTTCAAGTGCTACAAAGAATGTTAAGATAGATATAGATGACTTAACTAATACCAAATTAAGAACAACAGAATCAAATATACTAGGAGTTAAATCTAAAGTGCTAGAAAAGGTAGGAGACACAGGAACAGATGATTTAATAAATTTAGCAGGGACAGCAGATGACTTAACTAGAATAGAAAAAATATCTACAAAGCAAACAGGAACATTAGACATAGGATTAACAACAGAAAAATATACAGGTGGAACAACAGTACAAAGAATGGACACATCAGGATTCTTTGATATAATAACTGCTGGAGAAAAAAAGAGATATGCTAAAGCTTCAAAAGGAGGAGCAACAATTGTCATTAAACAAAGACAACCTCCAGAGATATTATTTGGTAATCCTAAAGACATTGATGTATCAGGAAGAACATTCACAGAAACAGGAGTAGAAGTAATAAGAAAAGAAATAACACCAAATGTTTTTAGAGATATAACACAATCAAGTGGAACAAATGTATTAATCTCTTATAAGAATCCAAAGTATTTCCCTGATAAAGTAGACGTGAAAACAGTTTCTAATTTTGATAAAGCTTATGTTAATTTATTAAATATACAAGAGAAAGCAAGAAATATGAAGAATGTATATGAAACATTAGTTCCAACAGAAGTAGTAGAAACAGGAGCAACAGTTCAAATAGCTGGTGGTGGAGAATTAACTGATGCAATAGGGAAATTAGGATTAAATGAAAAGGCAATAGTTTATGTAGAACCAGCATCAAAGTTCTTAAAAGAAATACCTAAAGTAAGTACCCCCTCAATTAGTTTTTCTACAGTAGCTCCAGTTAAAGAAGCAAATATTTTTGGATTAGGTGCTTTAGCAGGTTTAGAGTTAGGAACAAAAGAAATAATAAAACAGAAAGAACAATTAAAGACAGAAGAATTATTCCAAACAAAAGTAGAAACTAAACTAGATGTTAATTTAGATACAAAACAAAATGTATTCACTTCTCAACCATTAGCTCAGAAGAATATACAACAACAAAAATTAAGTCAATTGAACATATTAGAATTATTACAACAACAAAGTACAAGAGAATCACAAAGACAAGAAGGAAAAAGTAAACAAAGACCAACAAAAGTAAAGCAACCAATTAAACCATTAGCAATAACTCCATTACAATTAAAATCTAAACCATCAGCAAGGGAAAGATTAAAAGATATGTTTGAAGTATTCAAATGGTCAAAAGGAGAAGAAGTAAGTGTTGGAACAACAGAGAATTTATTTAAGGCAGGAAAGAAATTACGAAGCGAATTAAAGTCAGGACTTGAAGCATCAGGATATATTCTATCAAAGCAAACAGGTCAAAGAGTTCCATTTAGTCAAGTCTCAACAATAGTTGGTTCAGAATTTAGACCTGCAAAGAAAGACATAACAAGAATAGTTCAAAAGAGAGGAACAAGATTAAGCACAGGTTCAGAAGTATTTAAAATTAAACAAGCAAAAAAATCCAAAAGGTGGTTATAATGAATAAGTCTGGAACTACTTTCTTTATAGCTCTTATGCTTGGTGTTGTTTGTTTCTTTCTAGGATTAGCTTTAGCATCACCACTTCAACAAGTAATGAGTGAGAACATGGCAAATGCTAATTGTTCTGCTACGGATTTAAATTATCAACAAAAATCTTTATGTACAATGCTTGATATGTTTGTTCCTTTATTAACAGGAGTATTATTTGGAATAGCTGGATATTTAGTAGGAGGAAATTTATTATGAATAAGTCAGGTGGTGGATTTTTCTTTGGTATAACAATAGGAGTATTTCTTTTCATAGTAGGAATATTATTAATTCCTTTCTTTACTGATGATATAACTACAACAAGAACAGCATTAGATTGTACAAATGCTTCTATATCAGATGGAACAAAATTAACTTGTTTAGAAATAGATTTACTTATTCCTTACTTAATTGTTTTCTTTGTTAGTTTAGCAGGGGGATTAATTGCAGGAGCTTCAAAATGAAAAAAATATTTTTAATAAGTTTTTTAATGGTTTTATTAATAAGTTTCGTTAGTGCAGAATTTTTATCAATTAAAAATGATATTGCTTTTACTAAAGAAGAATCTATAATAATTGGTACAGAACAAATAGAATATAAAACCTTATGGGAAGAATATAGTCCTATTGAAATAAAAGATATATTAGGTTTAGGAAATATTTTATTTAAAGGAGCAATAACAAAACATACGGAAAGTTGTGGTAATGAAATAAATTGTTTATCAGAACTTACTATTGAAATACCTTATGAAAGCGTTTTAATAGAAGATTTATTATTTTATAAAATAGATGAATCAAAAAGAGAATTAACTAATATTAACTTTTATCAACTACAATATTATGGATTAATTAATGATTATAAATCAGAATGTACAGAAGGTGATAAATTAACTGCTAAGAATGGCACAGTATACTTTGAACAACTTTGTAAAGAAACAAAAATAGGAAGTCACTATGGATGGATTGATTATAAAATTGGAACTAAATTACCAGCAGGAACTTATTATATTAAGCTAATTGGTGGAAAAAAATCATATCTTTCAATAGATTGGGTTATAAAAACACAGGGAAAAGAAATACCAGAATGGGCTACATGGGGAAACATATCTACTGGCAGTCAAGCAGAAGTCGTATTGATAACTCCAAATAATGGTTCAATACAATATTCTAATCCTGTAAATTTAACTGCTAGATTAAATATAACAGGGGGGGCTAATACTGTTAATATGAGTATATATGATAATTTTGGAGGAACATGGGGTTTAAGAGAATCAACTGTTGCTGGGGCAGGAGTAAGTACAACAAACAATCAACCACAAGCACCAACTAATACATTTCCATCAATAACAACAAAATCAGGTATGAAATTTGCTACTAATGATAATGTTTATTTAAGTTATATAAATGTGACAAATTCTGTAACAGCAACAAAGGCATATTTATGGAATGCTAGTAAAGACTTATTAGCAACAGCAGACGTAACTAATTTTAAAGCTATATTTAATTATGTATTAACTGCAGGAACTTATTATGTTGTAGTAGATAAAGAAGGATTACAATATACGGATAATTATAAAAATGGTGGAGCTTCATATCCACAAATAGGAACTACTATAAATTGGACTGGGTGTTATTTTCAAGGTGGAGATAATAATGCTTATACGGATAATATTGAAAGTATTACAACAAGTACAATTGTTTCTGCTACAATTAATTCTTATTATAGAAATTATACTGGAGGTTCAAATATAATTTGGAATGTACAGGGATGTGATTCGGAGGGTGCGTGTGGTTTCTCTCCAAATAATTATACATTTACAATGGATTCAACTGCTCCAATATTAAATTACTTAAATGGAAATGGAACACAAGATTATGGAACATTAAATATAAATCATACCTTAAATTATAATTTAACCGATGTTTCATTACAAAATTGTTCATTAGAGTATAATTCTATTAATAGAACAATTCCCTGTACATCAGGAAGTTTAAATAAAACAAATTTTACTCTATCATCTGGAGTTTATTTAGCTAAAATATATGCTACTGATAGTATAGGAAATCTTTTAAGTTATCCATTTACTTGGACATATAAGGTATTTGAGAACAATAGAACACATAATATAACAAGCTATGAAACTGCTTCTGAATCATTTAATGTAAATGTCACAGCAAATTCATCATTAACTGCAATAAAGTTAGTATATAATGGAACTGAATATCCATTAACCTATTCAAGTGGATTATGGTCTTTATCTAAAGATATAAGTCAAGTTGGAAATAATACAATCCAATTTAAGTTTACTTATGCAGGAAACGATATAACATCTAATTATACTTCTTATCAAAATATAATTCCAATTACCTTTCAATTATGTAATTCAACAATAACTACCAAATATCTAAATATCTCATTCAGGGATGAAACAACAAGTAATGCTATGAATGCAACAATACCATCAAGTACATTTACTTATTATTTAGGAACAGGAACAGCAAATAAAACTTATACATTTACTAATACAACAGCAAACTATGAATATGATTTATGTTTTTCTCCAGTTAATAGAACATTAAATATAGTTCCTTATGTTCAATTTGCTAATACAGGTTATCCACAAAGAGTATGGAGTCCTTTAGTAAGTGCTTATAGTAATACATTAGCATCACAAATTTTATATCTACTTAGTTCAGCAGATGGTATTTATGTAACTTATCAAGTATTAAATGGAGCAGGAGAAGCATTAAGTGGGGTAGGAGTAATAGTAAATAAAACAGTTGGTTCAACACAAGTTCCAATATCAACAGGAACAACAGGTAGTGATGGTGGAGTTACATTTTGGCTTAATCCAGATTTTGTTCATACATTAACATTCTCAAAAGAAGGATATACTGATTATATATTTAGTCAAACACCAACACAAAGTCTTTATACAATTACCTTAGGAACAGTAGCATCAAATGTAACATCTAATTATAGAAGGGAAATAATAGAAACAATAAAGCCAACAAGTAACTTCTTAAATAAAAACACTACTTATAGTTTTAATTATACCATTTCTTCAACTTATTGGACATTAGATAGTTGGGGATTTGTATTAAAATATTCAAATGGAACAGTTATAGGAACAGAATCTTCATCAGAAAATACTGGTGGAACATTGAATTTAGTAGCAGGAACATCAGAATCTCCTAAAATAATAATGAGTTATTATTACATAGTAAACGGAACTTATCAAAATTCAACTAGATATTGGGCAACACAAACACCAAATGATTTTAGTATAACAAACTTCTTTGAAGACTTATCTACTTACATTGATGGAAATTTATTAGGAATAAATGGTACAGATGGAGATGGCTCATTCTCTAAAGGATTAATCGCAGTATTAATATTAGTATTCTCTGCAGGGTTCTTATCATATAGATATGGAATATCAAGTGAACCAGCAATTATGGGAATAGTATTCGGAATAGTATTATTCTTAAACAATATTGGATTCTTACCTACATCACATTTAAATGGTACAAGTGGTTTAGCTCTTGGAGATTTAGCAGTAGTAATAACTGCAATAATAATGATAGGATTTATAGTAAAGGAGGAACAAAGATGAAAGTATACACATTTACAGTAATAGCAATAGGAATAATGTTTTTATTTAATATAGCTGGATTAGATACAGGAACAAGTCAAATATTAGATGCACTTGGTGGAGTAGAAACAACAGGGGGATTTCAAGGAACAAATCTATGGATAGCTATAGCAGTTTTTGTAGCTGCATCAATTGCAGTAGCAGTTAGTAGAATATCCATTGGTGGATTTTCATTGAATACTCCTATTGAAGCATTAATTGCAACATTTATTGGAGGAATATATTTATTATTTGCTAGTGATTTATATTCAATAGTTTCATACATAGGAGGAATAGCTGGAACAACAAGTTGGGAATATTATACTTGTTGGGCAGTTATAGTTCCAATATTAGCTGGGTATACAATTAGTATTGTAGAATTTATAAGAGGTAATGATTAATGGGAACATACATAAATCCATTTGATTTTAAGACGATATTCTTAGAATACTTCTTAGGTTCAACTGAATTATTTATCTATGCATTTATTATTCTAATCGGAGGAGTATGTGCTAAATTCCAAATACCAACAAAAGTATTTACAATGTTATTAATTATATCTTCATTAATATTTGCAAGTTTCATTGGACAACCAATATTCATAATTGCATTATTGATAGTAGGATTTATTTCATTTAAATCCTTCTCAAGAATATTAACATAACCCTCCAATATATAAATAGAAAACTACTCGTAATAAAATGGTATTCAAAGAAATATTAAACGGATTAAATAGTAAAAAAATAGAACGAAAAGAAAAATTTAAAGAGATAGATGAATCAATAAGAATGCAAAAGATTATTGAGGAAAGACAAAAGAGTAGTAATCAAAGAGAGTTAGAAAGATACATTAAAGAAGAACAAGAAAAAAGAATCAAACAAGAACTAGAAGAATGGAGGAAGGTTAGACAACAAGAAGATAATTATGGACATAATCCATTATCAATACCAAATATTACAAACAAAAGTAGTTGGGAAGTATTAAAAGAAAAGAATATGTTTAGAGGAGGAAATATTTTTGCTAATCAAAAAAGAATATACTAATGAAAAACAAAAAAGAAAAAAAAGGAAGTAGTAATTTTAAGAAACCAAAAGTACAATTAAAAAAAATAAGTTCTAGAACATTAGTAAAACAATTAGCTAGTACACAAGGTCCTTTAGTAAGAGAAGTTCCAGAGAGAGAATATTCAGAAGACAATAGAAGTTTATTTTTTAGAGAAGAATGGAAGAAAGCACAGGGTGGAAAATGGATTTAACTAACCCTCCAATATATAAATAGAAATTAACTTATCAATTCATAATCACTTAGTACTAAGGGGGTAATTATAATGTTAGAAAAATGTAAGAAGAAGAAAAATAAAAAGGGTCAAGTAGATTTAGGATTAGGGACTTTACTTATAATGTTTATTGTTATAGTTGTAGGTCTAGCTTTGGTTCAACCAATATTCTCTAATCAAGCACAGATGACAACAACTTACACTTATACCAGTAACGCTTTAGCAAGACCATCAGCAGGAACAACTTATCTTTCTGGTCAAGATTTATTGAGTACACCAGTTGTAGTTAATCAAACAGGAACCGTAGATTGTTATGGGGCAACAAAGAATTTAACAATTTTAGAAGGAATAAATCCAACAACAGGACTTAAAGGGATTAAACTTACAGTATCAGGTTTACATGAAAATTGTACTAAATTGAATGTAAGTTATTCTTATGGTGCAGAAGGTTATGTAGCAGATTCAGGTGCTAGAAGTATTGTAGGTAATATAGGATTATTTGCAGTGTTGGGTCTTTTAGCTGCAGTTATTTATTACTACTTTAGAGAGCACGGATGGATTGGTAACTTTTAAAGAAAAATGACATCTGATTTATTAAAATTAATTCCAACAATGCAATCAATATCCTTATTAGAAAGAAATCTTCCTTCAAAGAAAAAGAAAGATATTCTATCGCAAGGGTTTGAAAACATTGTTGGGCTTTCTTTAATCAAAGTTACTGCAGATTCTATTTAATTAAAAAGGAGTTTATAAAAACATGGCAAAAAAGAAAGCAGGAAAGAAAAAGAAAAAAAAGTAAATAGATAATATCTATTTTTACTACTAATTCCTTATAAATGCATTTTATTTTAATTGTTTAATTGTAAGGAGGTAATTTTATTAAAAAGGGGGTGAAGATTCACCCTTCTTTTTTAATACCTAGTTTTATATCCCCTACTTTACTGGATTTCGGTTCATTCTAGTTTTATATTATTAGGCACTACTTATTTAAATACTTTTCTAATTGTGTAATTTTAAAATAGTTACTATCTTTTTTAAATAATAGATTCATATAATCTCCATGAAAGTAAAACAATTAGGTTCAAAAAAGAATTTTTACTTAACCATATTTCGCTTACTAAAAGATGGTAAGAATCCAAAAACTATTTCTGATGAATTACATATTTCTAAACAAAATATCAATTATTACCTTCGTAAAATAAAAAATCAAGGATTAATTAGAAAAGTTGGATATGGAACTTGGGAACTAGTAAAAGAAATTGAATACACTGAAAAAAAGAGTAAAAATAATATAAGGGGTCATGCGTTCATTTGGAAAGTAAAATTACCAAGAGAAATAAACTGGGAAAAAGAGTTAAAAGGAAAAATAGATTATAAAATAATAAGAAAACATACTCCAAGAGCATTTATAGGAAAGAAGAAAGTCTGGTTTGGAAAAGAGAATTTAATAATATTTGAACCAATATCATTTTATGGAGATAATGCCATTGAGTCTCGTAAGTATGCAGTAATTAGCTTACTAGAAGCTCTACAATCAATTGAAAATAAATTAAGCATAAAACTATCACCATACAAGTTTACTCCATGCAGAGAACACTTTGCAATAGTAAGAAATGATTTAGCAATACAATGCAATCGTAATAATGAAAGAATAATAATAAAAGACAATGATAAAGAATGGCTATGGATAGATAAGTCAGATGGATTTGGAGAATTAGAAACAGGAAACAAAGGAGCATTAGTAAATAACATAGGAGTTCAAAAATGGTGGAATGATTTAAAGAAAACAAACTTTGAAGTAACTCCTACATTTATTCTCAAATCAATAAATAAAGTAACATCAAATCAGCTAATGTTTAACCAAAACTTTGAATCTCATGTTAAATCAATAAAACAATTAGGAAATTCAGCAGAAGCAAATTCAAAGACAGTAGAACTATTAGCAGATGTAGTTAAAGAACTAGCAGACGAAATAGTAAATTTAAAGGAGGAAATAAAGAAATTAAATGGAAATAAGATGTGATGAGTGTAATAAGCTTATGAGAATGCATGGAGCAAGAGAATATAAAGATAAACTATTATGTTTCACTTGTTACCAAAAACATATAATAAAGATGCCACTAATAAACTTATTTGTAACTAATAAATAATTACACATATTTAAATAGTATATATCTTTATATAATTAATGAAAGTGGATAACTACAAGTTCGGAACAAAAGGAATAAAATATGAAGTAGTAAAAAATATATTAGTTTCTAGACTATTATCAAAGTATCAAAAGAAAAAATACTGGCTTAATCTATTTTTAGAATTAGAATATAGTGAAGATAAGATAGCTTCTGTTTATATGGTAGATAATAAATTAAATGAAGAAACAATATTCCTTATTCAAGATAAAGTAAACGAAGAAGGATTTGATGGATTCTTAAATAATAAAGGAAAAATAATATTCATAGACCTAAAAAAGTTTAATGATAATATAAAAGATATTGAAAAGGAGATAGATAAATTAATATGAACTTATTAGATTTCTTTAAAGAGAGATGGGGATTATTAGTTTTAATATCAATTCCTTTATTTATTATAATAAGAACAAAGATAAGAGGATTCTTTTTTAGGAATAAGAAGACAGGAGAAGAATTAAGCTTCAAAGGTTTCTTTAAGATGTGGGGAAAAGGAATTGAAGGAATAACTCCATTACAACAAGCAAAATCTAATTTGTTAGGAGTATGGATTGTTTTAACTGGATTGATTTCTGGAATAATAGTTAATTGCTTAGTAAGACTAAAAGATACATGGTGGTGGCTTACAATAATCTTAGTAGGTAGTTTATTCTTGACATTAATTCAAACAGTAGGATTCTATCAAAAGTATAAGATTCTAAAGAGAGTTAATGAAGAAGTAAAGAAATTAAATCAGGAGGTAGAAGATGGAACAAGTAGAGAGGAAGATAATAACCAAGAAACAATTTAAGATAAGAGTATTTGGTTTAATAATTGCTGGAAGTATAATAAATTCAATACTTTACACTATAGGAGTATTTAATGGATTTAATGCTTACATTTCTGGATATATGGTAGTGGCAGGAATTATAATAGGTGCAGGAGTTGGTCTAGCTTGTTCACGAATATTTAAAATAGAGGGATTTGATAAATGAAAAACTTTTTAATTACTATGATAGAAGTAATTTCTAGATTGTTAATTATGATAGTAATAATTTATGTTCTTGTTGGAACAACAATGGACAATAAAGGATTAGTTTTATCTAAAGTGTTTTCAATTTTATGGGCAATAGTTCCATTTTATGATTGGTATTATGAATATAAAAAGGAGAAAAGAAAATGAATTTTAGATTAATATTAATTATTTTAATAATGAGTTTAAGCATAGTAGACTTAGTGCTTACTGGTTATTACATAAATAAGTATAAAAGATGGCAACCTGAAAAACCATATAAGTTAATGGAATTAAATCCGGTATTAGTATTCTTATGGACTAAGTTAGGATTCTGGATTGGAATGTTTGTAGGTTCAGTATTCATTTTAACATTAAACTTTATAGTTGCTAAGTATGCTCACTGGTCAGTTGCAGTACTTGTTCTAGGAGTTTTAATCTTTACATTATTTAATCATGTAGCAAATTTGACTTTATTATTTAAATTAATAGCAAAATATCCATCAGGGTATTTACCAGCAAGTATATTTGGATTTGTAGAAGGAAATAATTTAAGGAGAAAGAAATGAAGAAAATGAAAATAACTAAAGATGTTCTATTAGTCTTAGCAACATTTACTATATTAATTCTATGTATAGCATTATCATTTAAGGTACAAAAGGTAAAATATTATGAGGATATATTAAATCCATTATGTGAAATGTCAAATGAAGAAAGAGAAATAATTTTAACTTTACTTGAGACAATGATAATTTATGATGAAAAGTATATTGAATCTTACAAAATAGTTCCAGAAGAATTAGATTGTGAATATTTAATAGAATGAAAGGGGGTATAAAAGATGGTATTTGAAAAAATAAAAGCAGAGAATGAAAGACTTAAAGAAGTATTCAAAAGTAGAATTGAAAAGAACGCAGTTAAGACAGAACTAAGTTGGACAGATAAAGATGGAATCTTACAAACAGAAATAGTTTATTTGAAAAGAAGTTCTTTACCTTTAGGAGATTGGCATAGAATTTATCCACCAGTAGATGAAGTAACAAACAAATGGAATAAAGCAAACTTGATATTTGGAGGAAAGAAAAACTTGTTTAAGTTAATCTTGATAGCTTTGGTAATGGTATTATTCTTCTTATCATTTATAGAGATGAGTAGTAATTATAATACATTAGCAGAGTTACCATGTGTAAGAAACTGTTTAAATCCAATAAACATAAAATAAGATGACAGAATGCAAAGAGGTCCTTTATTTATATCTACACTCAAAGATAGGTGAGCCAGTTTTAAACACAGACAGACTCATGTCTATCCACGAGGTAGAATGGAGAATGGCACAATGGAGAATTCCAAATAAGCTTAAACCATTAATAATAAAGGTATGGGAAGATATGGGAATAGTAAAAAAGATTGATAGAAGGACAATAGAATTCATAAGAACAAATTTTAATGTTGAAGACATGGGTGAGATATATACGGAACTTAATTTATTTTAATTGTCACTAAAGAATAAATACGAACATTTAAATACTATAAGGATATAGATATAATATGGAAAACGATAAATCAAACTGGAGAAATGCAGTAATAACGTCTATATTAACAATGATTGGAAGTTTTATAATAATGAAAGTAAATAAAGTTCCAACAGAAGTAGCAATATTAATTCTTCCATTTATATGTATCTCAATATTTTCACCAGTATTAATTATAGAACTGCTTAGTAAAAGAGGTAATAAAGATGGGAGAGATAAACTCAAATAAAAAGCTATGCGAAGAATGCAATAAGAAGTTTAGGCATGTAGAAAAGTGCAAAGATGGAAAAAATAGATGCAAGAAATGTAAAAAAAACGAAGTAACAAACAGATGGTATAATCCATTAACACATAAGGAAGATAAAATATCAAGATATTCAATGTCAGATAGTGAAAAAATTATACTACATAATAATGGAAAAAGTTGGAAAGAAATAAATGGAGATTGTAAATTTATGAAAAATCTAAAACAAAGAAGACAAATAGAAAGAGTATACAAACAAATGGAAAGTAAACAAGAAGAAACTAAAAAATTAAATATGCAGAAGAATTTAGTAGCAGGATTAAGATGAAAGAACAGACAGCAAAGAGAATAGATTGGCTAAGAGCAATAGTAGGAATAGTTTTATTATTTGGGCTAGGAATAAAGGAGTTTAAATGACAAAACAAGATAAAAATAAGATTAAAATAAGTATTGCAATAACAGATGACACTGGTTATACAATTTTGAATGAAAATAGTTTTGAAATGGCTATTTTAGATTTAATAAATGAAAAGGAATGGTATAACTTTGATTCAAAGAATAAGTTTATGAAGTATTTTAAGAAAGGTTTGCATAGAATTAAAAAGAAGGTTAAAAAGAAATGAAAACAAATGAAGAAAGAATAAGAGAATTGAAAGAGAAGAATGGTTTTTTGACTCTTAAAGAACTTGAAGAATGGGATACAAGAGAAGAATGTCAAAAAGAGTTTAAAGAGAAGATTGAGAAATTAAAAGAAAGATTTAAAATTGTCTTTAAAGAAGGTGGCTATACTTCAAGAGTTATCAATGTTAAAGAAATTGATGAAATATTTGGAGAACAACATGATAACAAGTAAAGAGAACTTAGAAGCAATAAACAAAATGAATAAAGAACTAATTGAAAAACAACTTAAAAGAGAAACAGCAAGAGGTAGAGCTTATCAAATGGGATTTGAAGTAGGAAAACAACAAGCCACAAAAGAACTTTTGGAAGATGAATTAGAGTTTTGTAATATATTATGGAATGAAGCAAGAAAATATACCTGTGATGGCTGGGTAATTATTAGAGTAGGGAATAGAATGGATAAATTAAAAG
>Ga0310040_1000567_pt1 | contig 33301 bp, 30 predicted proteins | sample EPASupsiteHSE623_FD_200237 | JGI IMG/M metagenome (GOLD analysis project Ga0310040, IMG submission 200237) | Bioremediated contaminated groundwater from EPA Superfund site, New Mexico - Sample HSE6-23 (v2) (version 2) | ecosystem: Environmental > Aquatic > Deep subsurface > Groundwater >... | reverse complement strand
GGAAGAAGGGTCGATATCTATCTGTATTATTTTCGCGCCCTGCGCAAAGGAATCCACCCGTCCGGTGACCCGGTCGTCAAAACGCACGCCCACGGCAATGATCAGATCGGACTCGCTGATCGCGCGATTGGCGTAGACCGTGCCGTGCATACCCGGCATACCCAGATAATAATTATTCCCTGCGGGAAAAACTCCCATCCCCATAAGCGTAACTGCGGCCGGACAATGGATCTTTTCCGCAATCTCAAGCAACAGGCGTCCGGCGCCGGAAATGACCGCGCCCCCGCCGGCGATGATAAGCGGCCTTTTCGCGGAAGCGATCAATTCAGCCGCTTTCTTGATCTGTCCGCGCTTCCCGTGAAAATCCAGCTTCTCCTGCCTGGGGGCTGGCGTGAACGCAGCCGCGCCTTCCACGATCTGCTGCTGAATATCCACCGGCAGATCGATCAGCACCGGGCCCGGCCTGCCGCTGCCTGCCAGATGAAAAGCTTCCCTGACCACAGCCGGTATCTCGCGCGCGTCTTTAACCAGATAATTATGTTTGGTAATGGAACGCGTGATGCCGGTGACATCCGCTTCCTGGAACGCATCATTGCCGATAAGAGAAGTCTTCACCTGACCGGTGATCGCCACCAGCGGCACAGAATCCATATAAGCGGTGGCCAAACCGGTCACCAGATTGACGGCCCCGGGACCGGAAGTGGCCAGGCAGACCCCGGTCTTTCCGCTTGCCCTGGCATAACCGTCGGCGGCATGCGCCGCTCCCTGTTCGTGCCTGGTCAGGATAAAACGTATCTTTCCGTCATAAAAAAGGTCGAACAAAGGCAGGACAGCGGCCCCGGGATAACCGAAAATCACCTCCACCCCTTCTTTTTCCAGGCTCTCGATAAGTATCTGCGCCCCGCTCTTTGCGATAACGGATTGAGCTTTTTTTGATGCCGGATATTGTTTCATAACATTCCTTATTCTCGGCCGGGTTCTTTACCGGCCTTTTAATCGGAACAAACAAGGCGCTGTTGAAAAGCAGACGGGAACCTTCTTCCCGCCGCCTTGCCGCAGCGCCGCAGAGTAAAAAAATGGTGGAGCTGAGGAGGATCGAACTCCTGACCCCTTGCATGCCATGCAAGTGCTCTCCCAGCTGAGCTACAGCCCCATAAATATACCCGATATTTTACTGCCTTACCAGCACTCCAGGCAGGAGAAATAATTATACACTAACTTTCTGAAATTGACAAATGGGATTTTCGATAGTATATTTATTATACGAATTTACGCTGGAGTGGTGGAATGGCATACACGTCGGTCTCAAAAACCGATGGGCTAACGTCCGTGTGGGTTCAACTCCCACCTCCAGCACCAATACCGCCCGCCCAAAAAACATTTTCCGGGAGATCATAACTTAAAGATTAGTTTCGTTTTTTTCGATAAGTTCCAGGCTTACGCCAACGACTTGCGGGTCGTATAGTATGCCGCTTTTATTGCGGATTTCACGGATAGCATCCTCAAACGTCAATGCCGGTCTGTACACCTGGGCGGTAACCATCGCCTCCACCACATCCGCGACCGCGATTATCCTGGAAACAGGGTTAATGTCTTTTTCCTTAAGGCCCAAAGGATAGCCGGAACCGTCCATTCTTTCGTGATGCTGCAGCGCGACGTCGGCAATAACCGATCCCGATTTTATATTCTGCAACAGCCGATATCCAAATTGAGGATGTTTTCTTATAACCGCCAACTCTTTCTTATCCAGCGCGGCCGGTTTGTTAAGAATATCCGCCGGCAATTCCGCTTTGCCGATATCGTGCAGGAACGCGGCCAGAGCGATATATTCGATCCCCTCTGCGCAGTATTTCATTTTCTCGGCTATAGCGCAGGCGAACCCGGCAACGCGTCTGCCGTGAATAAGCAACGCTTCGTTCATCTTGAACAATCCGGCCGACGAAAACAACTGTTCCCAATCCTTCATACCATTCAACGTTTAAAAAGCTTCCTCTCCAAGGGTTCCAGGTACCAGAATACGACCGGCACCAACACAAAGGTAAAGACGATCGACGCCAGCATCCCGCCGATCATCACCGCGCCCATAGACTGCTTAATAATGCTCAAGCTCCACATCTGCGGCACCACGCCCAGGATGATGGAAAGCGAAGTCATAATGATCGCCCGGAATTTATCCGAGGCGCCCTGCCACAGCGCGTCCTTGACCGCCAGCCCTTCTTTTATCTTCACCAGGGTCTGGTCCAGAAGCAGGATCGCGTTATTCACCACCATACCCACAAGCATTACCATACCCATCATCGAAGCGATATTGACGCTCTGGTTAAGAAAAAACAACCCCAGGATCATCCCGACAATAGAAGTCAGCACCGTAACCATAACCGCCAAGGGATAGGCGATCAAAGAATTCATGATCGCGCATAATAGCATAAATGTCAAAATTACCGCGAGAAAGCCCGCCTTGCCCAACTCCGTATTCGACTCAGCCATATATTCCGAGTCACCGGAATATTTATAGCTGTACCCGGCGGGGAATTTGATCGTTTTGAACTTCTTGTCCAGATCATTGCTGACAATACCCAGCGAGCTCTTGCCCAGATAACCGTCAAGCCGGATGATCCGCTGCCTGTCCCTGCGCCAGATCGTGGGAATGGCCTTCTCGATTTTAAGTTCTCCCAGCTCATTGATCGGGATCAGCCCTTTGCGCGAAAGGATAGAGATCTCCTTGATATCGTCGAAATTGCGGGCGTAACGGTCATCAAGTTCCACGTTAACCTTATACTCCTCGCCCTTCTCTTTATAAACGTTGGAATCCTCTCCGTAGATGGAATAACGCATCACCGCGCCGACGCTGGCGGCGTTCAGGCCGAATTCATTGAGCTTTTCTTCACTGGGCTTCAAACTCATTTCTTTCTTAGGCGATTTATACGAAAGGATAATACTCTGGAAGTTTCCGCTCTTAAACATTACTTCTTTCATTTGCCTGGCCATATCCGTCATTACGCCGTAATCCGTCCCGTACAGGTCTATGGCTACATCACCGTCGCTCCCTGAACTCATCCCCTGGCGCACGCAGCTGGCTTCCACATCCGGGATCTTGGCCAAGAACACGGTCAGAGAATCTATGACCTGAAGGTCGCTGCGCTTGCGCTGCTTCGAGGGAACCAGATCAAGGGTAATCTTGGCGTTCTCCACCCCGTTATCCCCGATATTGGCCAAATACGCCTTTTTCTCCGGGATGGTTTCCAGAAAAGCCTCGATCTGTTTTACCGCCGCCTCGGTGCGTTCAATGGTCGAACCCTGAGGCAGTGAAAAATTAATAACAATTTTATCCTCGTCGGATTTGGGAGCGAAATCGTTTTCCACAAAAGGCATCAGGAAGAACGACCCAATCAACGCCAAGCCGGATAAAACAATGGTCAAGCGCGGAAAACGGAACATCAGCTCAAAAATATGCTTATATTCCTGTTTAAGCCTTTCCATCCCTGCATCGATCCAGGTCGGCAGGATTTTTACTTTAGCGATTATGGCCGGCATTACCCCCGATCCGGCAGGCTTCTTATCCCTGGCAGGCCTGAGCATTGCCGCACATAACATCGGGGTAAGGACAAACGAAGCCAGCAGGGAAAAACAGGTGGCGTAAACCACGGTAAGCCCGAAAGACTTCATCATTAGCCCTACGATACCCCCCATCATGGAAATAGGCAGGAAAACCACCAGGTTTGTTCCGGTAGAAGCGATAATCGGCACAAACACTTCTTTGGTCCCGTCAATCGCCGCCTGCTCAGGGCTTTCGTGACGGCTGAGATGGACCATCACGTTCTCCAGAATGACAAGGGCATTGGAAATAAGCGTGCCCAATACCGTGGCAATGGCCAGCAAAGTCATCATATTTATGGAAAAACCCGAAGCCCACATCGGGAACAGCGTGGAAACTATGGATGTGGGAATGATGACCGCGGAAATAAAAGACATATCCCGGCGGCCCAAAAACAGCAATAAAAGCGCGATGGTCAGAACGATGCCGATGCCGATATTCCACTCTGTATCCAAGGTTTCGTTGACGATAAAAGTAGTAGTGTCGGTGGCGATATCCAGATGCATCCCCTGCGGCAGCTCCTTGCGGAAATCAGCGAGCCGGCGTTTCATTTCCTGGGAGATAAACACGGCATTACCGTCGGAAGCCTTATTCACGGAAAGCCCGACCACTTCTTTTCCGTTATACCTGGCGATACTGGATATCTTCTTGTAACTATCCTCGACCCCGGCAACATCCTTAAGTTTGAATTCTCCGCCTTCTGAAGAAACCAGCCGGGTATCGGCGATCTCCTCCACGCTCTGGAACTCTCCGGTAAAACGCACGCTCAAGGCGTTAAACCCCTTTTCGATATCTCCGGCCGGGACGTTCTTGTTGCGGGCCATCAGCGCCGCGACGACTTCATTAATGCTGATGTAATGCTGTTTCATCAGCATCGGGTCCAGCCGGACATTCACCTGGCGCTTCTTGCCGCCGTACACATCAACTTTAGCCACGCCCCGGATAGAAGAAAATTCATTCTTCAGTACCTTATCCGCGTATTCATATACTTCACGCAGGTCCCCGCTGTCGCTGGTCAAGACCATATCCAGCACCGGCTCGATCAAGGGATCGTATTTCTCGATGATCGGCTTTTCCACCGCGTCCGGCAGGTCGTTGAGAATAGCCTCGACCTTATCTTTGACCTCGATGGATTTGACATTCACGTCCGCCGAAAGCAGAAATTCCACAAAAATGTAGCCAAAACTGTCATAGGACTGGCTTTTGACCTTTTTGATCTCGGAAACTTCGGAAATAGCGTCTTCTATCTTCTTGACCACCTGGGTCTCCACTTCCACCGGAGTGGCTCCAGGATAGGCGACCGAAACCGTGACGATCGGAAAATCTATTTTCGGGGTCTTCTCGATCATCAGGTTGGAATAGCTGTATAGCCCCAGCACGACGAAAACCAGGACGAACATTATCGTAGTAATCCGGTGCTTTACGAAGAATTCTATCATTGCGCTTTCCCCGTTTTATCTATTGCAGGGGCATTGACAACCAGGAGCCTGTCATTATCCTCAAGTATGCTCTGGCCGCTGAAGATCACCCCGTCCCCGGGCTGTAGCCCTCCGGTAATCACCGCTCCGTAACCGTTCCGCGATCCGATACTAACCCTGTGCTTCTTAGCGAAACCCGCTTCATCCTTCCAGATGAAATACCCGCCGGCGGAAATATCAAGGACATTGTTGGGCACCGCCAACGCGTTTTTTATGGTCGCCGTGTGAGCGGAAATAACAAGAACCTCTCCCGGAGAACAAGGCTTTTCAAACTCCACTTCCACCCGGAACATCCCGGTATCCATATCCATTTCTTTGCTCACGCTCTTCACTAATGCCAGCGGGACCGATTTATCCTCGCCATATATTTCCTGCTCGGGACGAAGGGCCTCTTTTACCTCTCCGGTCACGAACCCCCGGGCAATGCGACCATCCACAGCCCTTACGGTAAATTGCTTATACACCGGGACTTCGGCTGCCTCGATCACGCGCACCTCAACCGGCTTGCCGGATCTCTGCCATTCTCCATAATAACTTACTATCTCCCTGCCGCGGGCATACTGTATCATCCTGATCCGGATAAAAACCGACACGAAAAAAATCAGGATAATCCCCAGGTATATTGTTTTTTTACGGCTATATTCTATTATCGGCTTCACGTCCATCGTATTCTCCCGCAATCAATTTCTCTATTTTAGCCAGGGTAATATTGATATTAAATAAGGTCATTTCCTTATTCAGCCGCTGGTTTGTCAGAAGGAGTTCGGCGTCGTTCAAGTCCGCCAGGCTTATCTGACCGGAAGCGAACATCTCCTGCGATTGTTTGAAGGATTCTTCCGCCAGTTTAACCGCTTCGATATTAGCCGCCAGATTACCTTTATATTGCCGGTATTCCAGACAGGCTTTCTTCAATTCCAAAAGAAGTTCTTTACCGGCCTGCTTCCTGCGTAACACCGCTATCTCTTTATCCGCCTGTGCCTGGCTCAACTGGGCTTCTTTAACCCCGCCTTCCCAGATCGGAATATCCACCTTCAATCCTGCGCTCGTGTACGGATCCAGCCGGTCATCCCGCAGGAAAGAATGTTCGTTTGAGCCGCCGGCGCGGCTTAAAGAAGCGAAAGCGGACACTGTAGGCAGGAGCCCGGCGTAACGGCTTTTCACCTGCGCCTCCGCGGACTCGATATTCTTGTCCAGACTTTTCAAGGAAGGTTCGCGCTCATACATTACCGCGGTCAAAGAATCGTAATTAAAATCCCCGTATTCCTCCGGGAAATCTCCGCTTAGCGCGACCTTACAGCCGGACTCGGCATCTATCATTTTCTTCAGAGTCTCGGTTGCCGCGTCAAACCCCGCCCGCGCTTCGTTGACAGTCGGCACGCGGGCCGCCACTTCCGCGTTCATACGTATGATCTCATACTTGGAACTGCGGCCTCCGTAGGAACGTTTTCCCATAAGTTCTTTGTTCTCAACGGCATTCGCGTATGATTTCTCTGTTATTAACAAGGTGTTTCTGGCAAGCAGCGTACTATAATACCCCAGCTTGGCGGCATAAATGATCTCCTGCCGGCCGGCTTCCCGGTTGAACCTGCTCGCTTCCATCGCCTGCTTGGCGGATTTTACCGCATACATAACCCTGCCGAAAGACCAGATCACCTGCGAAGCGTTTATGCCTCCTTCTAAAGCATAGTCTGTTTTATCGTCGGCCGTAACCGGATACTCCATATTCTTGGTCCAGATGGACTGGGCGTTCAAATGAGGCAGAATACCCGCACGCGTTTCCTTGTAAATCCCTTCGCTCTTATTTACCTGTTTATCCTTTATTTTCAGTTCTTCGCTGGTATAGAGTGACATCCTGATCACTTCCTCGAGCCCGACCTGCAAAACAACGCTCGTCCGCGCCTCCTCTGCCGCCGACGCAGGAGTTGCGGCAAACTGTGCCCCGATAACGATACTTATGATCAACGAGATCAACCTTATCATTCTTTCCTCAACTGTTCTTTGCCCCTATACCGTTCCACAATATCCGCAATTGACGTTTGAAGTGATATGTCAAATTCTTGTTATCATTATCGGCAAATTTAGTTGCCAGTAAAGTTCCGCCCAGAAGAGTCATCAAGGATACCACTACATCTTCCAGATTCACGCTTTTGGGAAGTTCCCCGTTCTTTAGGGCGCCTTTCAGGCTCTCCATAAAAAACGTCTCAATATCGCTTTCCCGGACATTTTCAATCCCTTCGCAGCCGGGATACAATAATTCTCTTTCGATGGCTGTGATCGCGCCGTTCTTCGGCAATTCCCGCTGATTGATCATAGCCGCGATCATCTGATACATAATATTGGCGTTCTGGATCGCCCCGGACAGGTTTTCGAAAACCGCGTTGATAAGAGACAACTTATGCTGTTCGGGAACAGAACGCTGCGCCTGCCACACCGCTTTCAGCAGAAGCGCATTGATAAAAAAATGGATAATGTCGATCTTCTCCGGGAAATAATTGAAGAAAGTGCCTTCGGATATCTCTACATCTTTACATATCCGCTTTATGGAGATATCGTCAAAGCGTGATTTTCCCAGGGCCGCGATAAATGTCTTCATTATCGATATTTTGGTCCTGGCATGCTTTATCTCGCGCAGTGAATATTTTGTGACCGTCATTTTGGGTCTCCTCATTATTATATTACACAATAAAATTATAGCACGCTATAGATATTTGTCAAGGACGGATTTTCTTTCCCGGGCAGGCTGCGGGATAAAATAACAACCACGGTTTTTGCGGGTTTATAGCGGAAAGATGAATAAAGAGAGGGGAACGTTTTCTCTTCCGGCAAAGATTACGGGCAACGTTGAGCCGCGTAATTAATCGGCCTTCCCCCGGCAGTTCCGGAAGAAGTGATTATCCCGGCTATTTCTGTGCGGTAGAATTCATACACTTCACCGGCTATGCGGGCGATAAATCTCTTCGCCGGGTAGGAATTCTTATAATTGTGTCTCGTAAGAACGCAAATCAGGAAATCCCCTTCTTCGGGGACAAAAACTATGCCTGCGTCATGGCAAACTCCGTATTCAAGCCCGGTTTTATGAGCTACAGCGATGTCCGCAGGAAGCTTTGCCGGGATACGGTCACGGATCTTCTGGCCTTTAAGCATATCCAGGCATTGCCTGGAGTATTCCGGGTTGATGAAACGTCCGTAATAAATTTCTTCGAGAAGAAACGCGATATCCCTGGCGGAAGTATAGTTTTCCCGGCCTTGTCTCCTGCTGGCAAAGTCCATCATCTTTCTGGCCAAATTGGTATTCTTCAATCCCAGCTTGCGGAAGGTCTCGTTCAAATAGTCCTGCCCCAGAGAATCGATAAGCAGATTGCTGGCGGTATTATCGCTCTGCGTGATCATGATCGACATCAGTTCTCTCACGCTAAAGACTGAACCGTCGGGCAGGTTCTTGATCACGCCGGAGCCGGAAACCTTGTCCCGCCGGTAAAGTTTTATCTGTTTATCCAGGTCCAGCCGGTTTCCGTCGGCGGCGAAAAAACAGGAAGCCATAATCGGGACTTTTGCCAGGCTGGCGGAGGGAAAAAGCCTGTCGGGATTGATCTCTATCCTCCAGCCTGTAGACAAGTCGACCACGATAATCCCGGGGATCACTCCCGATGCGGCTGCGGCTTGAACCCGCAGTCTTTCCCCAAGAGATTCCCAGGCGGTTTTTCGCGCCTGCAGCATACGTTTGTGCATTTCCGCGCGTTCCGCGGCGGCTTTATAATGCAGAAAAGCCGCCGTTCCTGAAACGAAAAGAAATAAAGAAACGGCCGTACTCAATATTATAATACGGTATTTTTTCATTTTTGCGGGTTTTTAAAAAAGGATTATTGCGAAGAAAGGCTATGTTTAATGTCCAGATCCAGTGTCTCGCTGCCGCTTGCCGATATTAATTTAATATCGCAAATTAACTTGTCTATTTCTTTACTGTCCGTTTTCTTCAGGTATCCCATATCCACCGAAAGCTCGGTGCTCTTGCCGTCATCCGTGGACAAAACATTGGCGCGCGCGGCAAGCTGACCGTATTGCAGCCCGTAAAGCGCGGCATTTGAATTAGCCCTGCGCAGCAGGTCGTTCTCGATCAGGTAATGAACATTCGGAATATAGGCGAAGAAGGCAAATACCACGATCGACATTATAATAAACAGCGCGATGACGACTATTATCATTTTTTAACTATGTCCACGAACCAGATCCGCAGTCCTTCCATTTTCTTGATATCGCCCTGGATATCGATCAACTTAGCCTGCCCGCTGGGCACGGTAACGGTGACCACGAAGAAATTCGGTTCGTATCCTTTCTTATAGCTGAATTCCAGTTCCGGTTTATACTTGCCTTCCACCATTACTTCCCGTTTCTGCAGCTCTTTATCGGCGTTATAAGTATAAAGCACCAAATCATTCGTGGAAGAATCTATCGCGTATTTATACCAGATATCGTCGGTCAGGTCATCCGGGGTGACATTGTAGATATCGCTCTGCCCGCGGAAATAAAATTCGTTCTTTACCTGTTCCTCCCCGCTGGACGCCGGGGGCTCGAACGCGGAATCTCCGTCCACCCCGGTCGCGCTTATCATTCGCAGCTTCATATCCTCCAAAGCATACGCTATCTGCGAATAAATATGCTGCCGTTCGGCGTATATATCTATCTGTTTTTTGAAGAAAATGAAGGCGACGCCGACAACCATCATTATGGAACTGACCAGGATGATCCCGATGATCAGTTCCATCAGCGTAAAAGCCTTGTTGTCCTTTTTCATTCTCATGACTGTTTATGTTCGAACGCTACGACGATGACGTTGATCTCCTTCAGCGAGATACTGCCGGAATTGACGTCTTTGTACCATTTTACGTAGACGGTATGGTCGCCTTTGGAAACGTTGTTCACTCCGACCACATTGCTGATCAACGGTTGTGTTATGATCGGCGTCCTGGTTTCGATATTCTCCTCTTCTGAATCCACGAAGCACTTGGTAAAGATGGTATCGGTGGCTTTCAGGTCTGTGGCGTCGTTGACCTTGATGGCGATATTATAGATTATCATCAGATCTTTATCAACTTCATAGCTGACCGGTATTTCAATAAGTTCCGTGTAGCTGTTATAGGGGACGCTGACCGAGGTAGTGGAAGTTTTTATGTTCGTGTGGATATACGGATACGGCACCATATTGACAAAACGGATATTCTTACGGTGCGATATCTTGTTATAATCGGTTTCGTCGTAAGCGGCGGTAACGGCAATAAGTTTATACGGAATGCCTTCCAGGTCGACCGTACTCGCGTCGTCGCCCATCCACTTTTTCTCTACATTGACCGTCCAGTCAAATACCGGTTTAGACCCGTAATCTACCGGATCACCGGTATAACTCCCGTCTTCAAGGTCAGGGGAAGAGTAGGATTTAGCCAAATATTCTTCCATCTTCGCCGCCGCCACCCCGCAGGCGCGCGATTTATTCTCCACCTGTTTCAACAGGAACCCTCCGCCGATCATCCCCTTGGAAAGAGCGGCAAAGATAATAACGGCGATAACGATGGAAAGAAGCACCTCTATCAGCGTAAATCCCTGCTTCCTAATGGAACTTATCGGCATCTTTTAATTATCCTTCCACCTTGCCTATCGGCGTGAGTGTGATGATCAGACTGCGCATTTTAGCCGGGCTGACTATCTTCATCGATGTTTCGTTGATCCATTTCAACTCGATATCCAGCGTCGCCGGCAGTTCGCCGCCGAAATCACCGGGCTTGATCAGATAATTGCCGGTATGCGTGGGATCCTGTCTTTTTTGCGTGATGATCACGCTGTTGCCGGCCGGAATAGTCATCACCGCGTCCTGCCCAAGCAGAGTGCCGTTCACATACAGCCTGGTTTTAACCACATCTTCCGGGAAAGACTGTTCCGAAGTACCGTTCCAGTTAGCGCAGAGCTGCGGCCGGATCAAGTAACCGCTTGTGCCGGATCCTTCCATCCTTACGGTCCAGGTAACCAATACAGTCGCGGTCTTTCTGTACGCTTCCGGGATCTCAAATCCGGTTTTCTTTAAACCGGGAACCGAGGCGTAATCTGAACATTCTCCCGCTTGAGTGCCGTCGCCGTATTTGCTTTTGGTACAGATCGGCGCAAGGCTTAAACCTGCCGGATACTCGGCTTCAAGATAGGCATCGCAGTTTTGATTGTCGCTTTCATTGGCGAATTTAGGGAACTTCGCGGGGGCCAAAGACGCCTCGTCCTCTCCCAATACCTGCGTTGTTTCCGGGGCAGGATTTACCGGCATAGAGGCGTCTTTTGCAAGAACGGCCTGCGCTGTCGAACAAAACATAATAAGAAAAACTATCCTTTTGATCATATCCGCTCCTCCTTAATGCAAATTGCTCTAAGACCGCCTATCTTAATTGATATCTCCTATAGGCGTAAGCGTAATAAGCATACTGCGCATCTTCGCCGGGCTGACTATTTTCATCGATGTTTCGTTGATCCATTTCAACTCGATATCCAGCGTCGCCGGCAGTTCGCCGCCGAAATCACCGGGCTTGATCAGATAGCTGCCGGTGTGCGTGGGATCATTGACCTGCGTAAGGGTAACGCTATTCCCGGCCGGAATAGTCATTACCGCGTCCTGTCCCAACAGAGTATTGTTAACATATAACCTGGTCTTCACCACATCCTCCGGGAAAGACTGTTCCGAGGTGCCGTGCCAGCTATCGCATAACTGCGGCCATATCACATAACCTTCAGTGCCGTACCCTTCCACTCTTATGGTCCATGTCACCAGAACAGTCGCTGTCTTCCTGTAAGCCTCGGGGATCGCAAAACTTGCCTTTTCCATTCCGGGGATCAACGCGTAATCCGGACACTCCCCGATCTGGGTGCCGTCTCCGTATTTACTCTTGGTGCAGATCGGCGCAAGGCTTAAGCCGTCCGGGTATGTGGCTTCCAGATATTCTTTGCAAGTGGCGTTGTCCCCTTCATTCGAAAACTTGGGGAACTTGGCCGCCGGCAAAGTCGCCTCGTCCTCTCCCAGTACCTGCTCGGTCACCGGAGTGGGATTGACCGGCATGGTAGTTTCTTCCGCCAAAGCCGGGGAAACGATAACACAAAGCAAAAACGCGGCAAAGATATTCTTATACATATGCCTCTCCTTTTTTTTCATCCGCGGCCACCAGACCCGGATGATCATTCTACTCCCTGATTCTGATAACCACCATTTGCACCGTATTCACTTCTATCTCAAGCCCTTCATCTATGTCCGGAATGAAATAATAGAGTTTTACCCTGTATCTCCTGCCGGGCGTAAGTTCGGAGTCGGTCACGTTGGTCGCGGAAAAAACCGAGAAGGCCTCGCTGAAACTTTTCTGGCTGACGAAACTCTGATGCACAACGTCGCCGCTCACGGCGTCGACCACCCGGACCATAGTGTAAAAATAAGTCTTCACTCTCTCGGATACGTCCGAAGACGCTTCCATCACCGGAGTAGAGGCGATCTGCCATATGACCACGATCTTTTCCCGGCTCTTGGCCACGAACGTATATCCGAAGTCGGAATCTATCTCCTTAAAACACTGACGGCAATCTCCCGATGCGTCCAGACATTCCGTAACCTTGTTTTCCAGCGCCGCGCAGTCGCTGGCGGTATAGTTGGCGCAAGTCGTGCTCGCGATCCTGGTGTTACAGTCACTCAAAGTGCAGTTTGCCGAGAACCCGCTGGTGCAGGCATTCTTCTTACAGCATTCCACCGTCTGCCGGCAATCTCTGTAAGTATTCACATAAGTATTACAGGCATCCACGCAGGATTGGTAACTGGAATTCACTGTATACTGATAACGGTACTTAGCGCATTCACCGGTGTTGGAATTGGTCTGCGTGCATACCTTTGTGATACTGCTGTACGGCTGATATGTAGAACAGTCTTTCAAGCCGCTGGCGGATACCGGGGAACAAGCGGCGGTCTTCGGAGAAAGATTGTTTTCGTCGCAGAGATAACCGTCGCAGGTGCCGTCCGGCTCTACCGAACCGCAGCCTTGTTTATGGCAATTAAGAGAGGTGGCGTCGGAGCATAAGTCAGCGGAAGAAGAATAAGCCGATATGCACGCCGCGTAAGCGCTGCAGTATCCTTCGGAGCTCGTGTCTTGGCTGAAAGGGGCCGCGGAACAGCTGTATTTGGCGTCGGCGTCTGCGGTACAGGCGATCTTTGTTTTCGAACTTGTCAGGCAACAATCAGGACATGTAGACTGCGCCTTTATGCAAGCCTCGCATTCGCTGACTTTCTTGAACAAATCGGTGGTATATGAACATGACACTTCCGACAGTGTCTTATCTATATCCTTGCTTACCATATCCACAAACTGGTTCTGGGGCAGATATTTCAGGTATTTAGCTTTCGCGTAAGCGAAGTGCCTCGAAGATATCTGCAAGACGGCGGCCAACAACAATGCCAGTACCAACACAAAGGATAGAGTCTTTATTTTCATTTCCATACTGGACACTCCTTATCGGGGCTGCCTCCCGCGTCCGTAATCGAAATAATACTCCCCGAACACATTCCCGACTTGCGTTTTGCCGTAGCCGTATATCCGCCGTCTTCCGTGGATTGTATATCGTATGAAAAAAGCGTGTCGCTTATATTTCTGTAACTATCGGCGTTTATTGAATTAGGGAATAATGCCTTGCCGATCTCCTCTTCTTTGACCACTCCTGCGGTATCGGAACAAACGAAATAAGCCCCTGTGTCCAGCTTGTATCTTTTCTGGGCGCTATAAATACTTTTTAGGTTATATTCGGCGATCTTGGCCCTGTTCTTCTCCATTGTCTTCTGAAAGTCCAGGACGGCGAGCGACGACAATATACCTATAATTACAACCACCAACAGCATTTCTATAATTGTAAAAGCATTCCGCTTCATATTTAATTATAAAAGTTATAAATAAGTCCTTTTATATAAATTATACCTTATTTTATATGTAAATACAAACAGTATAATCGGTTAATTGCCCTGGCCTGTTATAAATATAAAACACCGCGCTACTGCTACTACTGCGCTGTTAAATAAGTTTTTAAAACAGCGCACTACCTGCCTGCCGCGATATTCCTGGCGATAAGATTACGGTTTAAATAAGGCATAATCGCCCGGTAAACGCGGTGCGCCATAATCTTGTAGCCATAGCTGTTGGGATGCATATAATCGCTCTTAAGCGCAGGGTCGGTAATTATGCCTTCCATAGCGCGCCCGATAAAAATTACGCCTTTTTCCCGGGCCAGACTGCGGAACGCTTGCCGGTATTCTTCCATAAAAAGTTCGGCGCTTATATCCACGATGGCGACCATTGCGCCTGCTTCCTGGGATCTATCGACAATTTCGCTCATATTCTTTAGCGTCTCTGCAAACGGCAGCTTCCCCAGAAGGTCATTACCTCCGAATTCCACGATTACCATAACCGGTTCTTTATCAAGGACATCCGTCTTTAATCTTAACAAGGCTTCCCGCGTATTGTCTCCGGAAAGGCCGGCATTTATCACGTTAAACGAAGTAAGACTTGCCAGGGTCACCGGATAAGACCTGCCCTGCTCCACACCATAACCCGCGGTCAGACTGTCCCCGAAACAGATTATGTTTTTACCCGATGAATTTAAGTTCCGGATGTTAAAATCCACACAGCCCGTTGACACAACGGCGAATAGAAAAAAACAAAGCCTGGCCGCGACTAAAGTAAATTTCCGTAAATTCCGCATATATTCCTTTTTCTCAAAACAGTATCCCCGCCGGATCCTATTGCCCGCGAGGCGCATATTGCAGTCTCAACTGACCGCAGGCAGCGTCTATGTCCCGTCCGCGCGGACGTCTCACGGTAACTTGCACGCCTTTTTTCTGTAAAACAGCCCGAAAAGCGTTTACTTCTTCCGCTCCTGGCGGAAGCCAATCCTGTTTCACAAGAGGATTAAGGGGGATCAGATTCACTTTAGCCCCCATACCTTTTAATATTGTACCTAATTTAACGGCATTTGGCAAAGCGGAATTTATCCCTTTTATCATTATATACTCGAAGGTCACCTGTCTGCCGGTTTTTAACGTGTAATCGCGGCAGGCGGCCAGCAACTGCGCCAACGGATAGAGCCTATTCACCGGCATAAGCCTGCTTCTCAAATCATTATCCGCAGCGTGTAACGACACTGAAAGCTCTATCTGCAGTCCTTCTCCTGATAACCTTGCGATCCCGGGAATAATGCCCGCCGTGGAGATGGTGATACGGCGTGCGCCGATATTAAAAGCCTCTTTCGAGTTGATTATACGGACCGCCTTGATAAGATTATCGTAGTTCTCGAACGGCTCACCGGTACCCATAAAAACCAGATGGCTCAAATTACCGCGGGCTTCTTTTTGTAAACGGCAGACCTGTTCGATTATCTCCCCGCAGCTAAGGCTTCTCTTTAATCCCAGCATACCGCTGGCACAAAAAGCGCAGCGCAATCTACACCCGGCCTGGACGGATATACACCCCGTCATCCTCCGCTCTGCGGGGATAAGCACCGATTCGATCATATTACCGTCCGCAAGCCGGAAAAGAAATTTGACCGTGCCGTCTTTGGATGCCGCTTTATGCGCGGCATCCGCGGTATAGATCAAAAACTTATCCGATAAATACCTCCGGAGTTCCGCCGGCAAATCGCTCATTTCCCGGAACGTTTCCGCCTGTTTTTTGTAAATCCAGGAAAATATCTGCTCTGCGTGGAACGGCCTGCTGCCGCGAGAGGCAAGTCCGCTTTTCAATTCATCCCAAGATAATTCTTTTATATCTATCATATACCGCCTTTAATCGGAGCGCATAATTCCCGAATGCCGAGATAACGATCGTCTTTCGGTAAGGGGAACGATACCCGTATTTTAGTCTCGCTGAAGCATCAATGGCGGATGGTCACGGTTATTATCACCCCTCCTTAGTCCTCCCCATCAAGAAAGGGGAGGAAAGATAGGTTGGGTTCTGTTGGTTACCGTAACCGAAAACCGATACGGGCTGCGTTACCATAGACGTTGCCGGTATTTTACGGCGGGCAAAGTCTCGCCCAATAAAACTCCGCCGAAGTATTAGTCCGAGGAGTATTCATTAACCGGTATATTCCGCATTCTGCCTAACGACAGAAATACAAACCGGCCTATCCGGCATACGCTGCGGGGAAGTGTTCACCCGGAAACCGGGCGTGAACGTAATCGTTCTTTATCGACTTTCCCGGCGCGGTTTTTCGGCAGGACCGGTAGGAATCCTATCCGGTGCGGGATTTTGAACCGCGCCAGATGCTCGCGGCAAAAATAACGCAGGTCTTCCGCGGAAAGGACAGCGCCTTCTTTCAGCACTATCCAGGCTTCGGGGACTTCGCCGCGCAGTTTATCAGGCGCGCCGACCACCGCGGCTTCCGCTATCGCCGGATGACGCAGCAATACCGATTCCACCTCCGGCTCAAAGACGATCTCGCCGCCGACCTTGATCATCTCCTTCTTTCTGCCGACGATAAACAGGTCGCCTTCGGCGTCTATCCGCCCCAGATCACCGGTATGGAACCATCCCCCGCGCATAGTTTCGGCGGTAAGCTCCGGGTCTTTAAAATAGCCGTCGGTGACCACCCACCCGCGCACCGCCACTTCGCCGATCGCCCCGGAGGGAGCTTGCACTCCTGAATCATCGAGTATGCATATCTCCACCCACGGCGCCGGACGGCCGACGCTTTCTATTTTCGCGGAACCTCGCGGCAGGACCACGCTGGGCGCGTTCGTCTCGGTCATCCCCCAGCCGTTCAAAAGCTGCGCCCCGGGACAGAATTTCTGGAACCTGCGCAGGGCTTCGGGAGAACTGGACGCCCCGAAAGTGACTACCCATCTTAAACTCGAAAGATCGAAACTCTCGAATTCTTTCAGCTGCAACAACGCGTAATACATAGACGGGACTATCCAGAAACAGGTTATCTTTTTCTCCTGAACGATCTTCAGGAATTCCGTAGGGATAAAACGCTCCATAAGCACAAAGGTCAAAGCGTATACCAGGCACCCCTGTATATAGATCAAACCGCCCAGGTGGGAAAAAGGCAGCGCGCAGAGAGCGACGTCTTCGCCGTTAAGGTCGACAAAATATTCCATCGCTTTCGGGGGCGCCTCCAGTTGACGGTAGTTGATCAGCACGCCCTTGGGTTTGCCGGTAGTGCCTGAAGTGTAGAAAATTATGGCCGGATCCCTATCCGCAGGGGAAGGGAACGCGAAAAACCCGCCTTCTTCCTTTAAGAGTGTTTCAAACGCAAAGATCCCGGAGGATGGCGATGTTTCTTTATGGTTAGAGACGAACACCGAAGCGAGTTGCGGCAGCCTGTCCTTCAACCCCGCAGCGGAAACCCCGGCCTTTTCCCGCGCGATCAACACTTTCGCTTCGCAATGCCCCAGGCAGGAAACCAATTCGTCGGCGGTAAGCATAAAATCGAGCGGCACGGCCACCGCCCCCGCGCACCAGACCGCCAGATAGCTAAAGATATACTCCGGGCAGCCGGGCAGGTACAAAGCGACTTTATCGCCCTTGCCGATCCCCTGCGTCGACAAAGCGGCTGCCAGCGCTAAGACGGTATTCTTAAGACGGCCGAAAGTGAACTCTTCCCCGCGAAAAACGAAAGCCGTCTTTTCCGGGTGAGCCTGCGCCTGCTTTTTTAATAATGCCGCTACGTCCATATCCGCCTTTAGAAACCGTACCAGTAATTCACCAGTGGTTTATTGTCGCTGCTGCGGTCAATGAGCACATTTTTCAGACGTGTATATTCAAGAAAACCGGCGCGGCCGAGTTCTTTGCCGAAACCGCTTTTCTTGAAACCTCCGTACGGCAATCCCGGATAGAACATACCGTAAGTGTTGACCCAGACCGTCCCGGCGTTTATTACAGAGGAAACCTCGGCCGCCAAAGCTTCATCGCGCGTCCACACGGAAGCAGCCAGCCCGTAATCGGAATCGTTGCATAAACGCACCGCTTCTTCCGGGCCGCAGAATTCTCCCAGTAAAGCTACCGGACCGAAGACTTCCGCGCGAAAAATGTCCATTCCGGCAGTCCCTCCCGCCATCACAGTCGGCTCGAAGAAAAACCCTCCGGCGAAATTATCTCCCTCGGGAACCTTGCCGCCGCAAAGCAATTCCGCTTTCTGCTGCCGCGCCTTTTCCACCCAGGCGGACATCTGCTCCCGGCGCTGCGGAGAGATCAACGGCCCCATCTGCGTCTGAAAATCTGCGGCGTCCCCAAGCTTTATTTTCCCGGCCTTGCGCGCGAACTCGGCGCAGAAAACGTCATAAATACTTTTCTCCACCAGGATGCGCGACATAGCAGTGCACATCTGCCCCTGATTGAGAAAAACGGAAACAAGACAGCTGTTCACCGCGGTCTCCAGGTCGGCGTCGGCAAAGACCAACGCGGCCGATTTACCGCCCAGTTCCATCAACGTTTTCTTCGGATAAACGGCGGTATTTTTCAAAATAATACCTCCGCTCTCATTACTGCCGGTAAAAGAAATAAGGTCTATCCTGCCGTCGGCGCACAATTTCTCCCCCGCCGGGGCACCTTCGGAATTGACCACGTTCAACACCCCGTCAGGTATCCCGGCTTCGCAGGCTATTTCCGCCAGGGCGATCGCGCTCAAAGGCGTAAGAGAAGACGGTTTCAGGATCACGCAGTTACCGGCGGCGAGGGCCGCCGCGAGTTTCCAGCAGGCGATCAAAAGCGGATAGTTCCAGGGGACTATCAAAAGCGCCACTCCCAACGGCTCGCGCAACAGACGGCTTTCCGCTTCCGCCGGAAGTCCAAGCGGGACTTCGTCCTTCAAATAAGTCTCAAAATGCGCGGCGGTCTCCTCGAACACCTGCGCCGCGGACGGAACGTCCATAAAAGTGGTTTCCTTTATCGGCTTCCCGGAGTTCAATGTTTCCAACTGCGCCAGATATCCGGCGCGTTCGCGGATGCCGGCGGACATTTTCAACAGGCACTCGCGGCGTTTACCGGAAGACAGGCTTTTCCAACGTCCGGAATCGAACGCCCTGCGCGCGCTATCCAGCGCGCTGTCGAGTTCCGCATCCAGGGCCAGTTCCGCTTCGCATAACTGTCCGCCGGTGGAAGGATTTATCACCGCTTTCCTGGCTCCTCCCCGGACAAACCTGCCGTCTATGAAAAGATTACTGTTCATGATAATACGGCTACCTGTTTAAAGATTTCGAACAATCTGCTGAACGGCACATACCAGCGGGACAGCTGTCCGAGCTGGCCTTTAAGCTTCATTTTTCCCTGCGTTACCGCCACAAACGGATCAAGCCTGCCGGAAAACACTTCTTTCCAGGCTGCCGCCGGCGCGGAGATCACGAAGGGCGCCTCTGCACTGCGCTCCACGGAAGTTATCTTCCCCTGTTGAAAACCAAATTTATAAGCCGCGCCTTCGCCGTCCATAACAACAGCCAGCTGTAACGTCAGATCCAGCTCTTTGCCTTTCGCGGAGATAAAAGCGTCGCGGTTCACCAATTCCACGATGGCATCGATATGTTCGGCGGAGAACATCGGGAAAGCTTTCCCGGTATGCGTGTTCTCCCCGTTTTTTGCTTCCTTCACCCCGGAGGGAAAGGACTCCCCGGCAAAAAGCCGCGCCAGCGCCGCGGTTTTAATCGATTCTTCCAGCGTCTGCGCCAGGTCTAAGGCCTTCGCCATATATCCGGCAACGGAGACTATCCCGTGATTCTTCAATACCACCAGGTTCCCCTGCCGTAAAGCCTCGATGATCTCCTGCGGTCTGGTCACTGTGGGGGTCTCCTGGGGGACCACGGGGATATTCCCGAGATAAAAAGAAGCCTCGAAAGTCAAAGGTTTGAAGTAATCTCTGACGCTGAAATAACCGTTGGCAAAAGCGGGATGACAATGCAGTACCGCCCTGATATCGGGGAAATTCTTATAGATCATACTGTGCATAGGCAGTTCCGAACTGGGGGCTTTCGCTTCCCCGGAGGAACCCGAAGCCAATTCCACGCATACCAGATCGTTCTCCGAGAGACTGCCGAGCCGGCAGCCGGAAGCGGTGATCAAAATATATTTTTCGTCCAGCCGGACGCTAAGATTACCGGATGCCGCCACTGCCATGCCGCACCGGTATAACTCGGCACCGGTCCCGATCAATTCCGCAATAAGCTTTTCTTTTGTTTTTTCCTGCGCCATATTCAAAACCTCAGGTAAATATGTTTAGTTATCAATTCCGCCGGGGTAACGTCAAAAGCCGGATAATACGCATCCACACCCGCGGGGGCAAAATTCAACCCGCGGTAAGACAATAACTCTTTCCCCGGCCTGACCTCTATTTTAATATCTTCCCCGCTCCCAGCCCGGGATGGCGGAGGACAAAGCACGTAAAAAGGTATCCCGAAATATTTCGCGCTGATCGCCAATTGCAACGTGCCTATTTTATTGGCGATATCGCCGTTTGCCGCCAGGTGATCGGCTCCCGTGATGACTTTATTAACTCTTTTTTCTTTCATAACCTGGGCCGCCATGCCGTCGGTGATCACCGTCACCGGCACACCGGCCCGCTTTAATTCCCACGCCGTCAGCCGGCTGCCCTGCCAATAAGGCCTGGTTTCGGTGACATAAAAAGAGATTTTACCGCCGCGCCCGCGGCAGGATTCCGCGACCAACGGCAGCAGTCCGCTGACGTTGCAATGCGTAAGTATACAGTCGCCGTCCTTGAACAACCCGGCGGCTTCCCCGGCCTGCGCTATTCTTGCCGATCTAAGCTTCTCCAGAAAACCTTTTATACTCTCCGCTACCGGCGCGCCCTCCTTCGCCCACCCCAAGACCATCCCGGTAAGCATTCTGAACGGCAGAGTGGGCCGCGCGGAATTCAGGGCCGCTGAAACTTCTTCCAGCAAGCCGTACTCCGGCTTACCCCCGCGCTTTGCCGATTCCAGAAGAAATGTATACATAACCAGCAACACCTGCCCGATCGCCCTGGTCTGCATACGTTTGATTACCTGCACCGACTGACGATAACCGGTAACTGTCAGATAACGCGGCCTGCCCGGCAGGGAAGTCTCATCCAGGACACGGATCACCTTCCCTTCCAGTGATACCGGCCAGAATAAAGGGGAAAACTTCATTTTATTTTTTTCCTTCCAGCTGGAGCACGGCGGCTAACGCGATCTCGATCAATTTTGTTTCCGCCATATAATACAATGGGTTCATAAAGCCCATTTCTCCGGTGATCACATTATCGCTGACCGCGAGAATGGAAGCGGCGCGCACATTATAAAACTGCGCGATAGTCAACAACGACGAGGAAACCATATCCACGGCTACCGCTCCTTTGGCGCGTTTGTCTTCCACGATCTCTCTGGTCTCCCGCAGCAAGGCGTCCGTACTCCAGACGCACCCGCGATGCACCGCTGCCCCGGAAGCCCCGGCCGCCGCAAAAAGCACGTCGGAAAGCTGCTTATCCGCCCGGGTAACGAAAGCACCATCCACATAATAAGGCGTAACGCCGTCGCCGCGCAGCACGGTATCGGCGATCACCAGGTCTCCGACCTTCATCTTCTCGTCCAGCGCGCCGCAGGTCCCGATACGGATGACATCCTTGATCCCGGAATGACAAATGACTTCCGCGGTAATGGCGGTATCGGTGGAGAACCTGCCGCCGTTGATGGCGGTAACCTTTATCCCGTTGTACGTACCGGTATACATAGTATATTCCATAAAAGAAAAGTTGCGCACCGGCTGTTCTATTTTTTTCATCAGCACATCCAGCCTGTCGCGGGGACCGGGCACTATAGCGTATTTGCCGACATCCTGCGGCCTAAGTTGCACCATTTCGGTAAGATCTTTACCGGTCAAATGCACATCTTTTACCATCTTCATAAAAGCTTCTCCTTGTTGTCATATTGACGCGTGGTTATCTTATTCCCAGAATGGAGGCGAGATTGCCTCCCATTATCCCTTCTTCTTCCGTTTTTGCCAATCCCAGATCTTTTACCGCTTGTAATGACAAGGCCGCGTCTTTTTTTGCCGGCCAATCGCTGCCCCAGAGCAGCCTGCCGGGGCCGAAAAAACGCAAAGCCGGCAGAAAATTACCGCTGTCTCTTTCTCCTCCGGTATCCACATAAATGTTCCGCAGCCGGGCGGTCGGCTCCGATCCCAGGTCTTTGACGAAATTCACGCCGCGCAGCATATTGTAGGTATCGTCAAAACGCGTTGCCAGATAAGGAACGGCCCCCGCGAAATTGGCGAACACGAATTTTATTTCCTGCGCGTATTCGCGCAGCATCCCGGACATAAGCATCCGGCCTATGCAGATCGTGATATCGAACACATATTCCACTACCGGGGTCAACAGCGGATCGGAAACCCGTTCGCTGCCGATGGGATTGACCGTCTGGGAGTGCACGAAGACCGGCATACCGGTCTTTGCCGCGGCGCGATAAGCCGGCTCGAACATCGCGTCATCCAAAAATCTGCCGTCGTAACTGCTGGACAAAGAAACGGCGCGCAGTCCCAAATCTTCGTTCGCCCGGCGGACTTCGTCGGCCATGGCGTTTTTATCTCCCACGGGCAGGACAGCCGCACCGATGATCTTACCCGGGTACTTTTTTACCAGGAGAGAAATGTTCTTGTTGAATATCCCGGCTGCGGCCGCGTAGCCGCCGAGTTTAAGGTGCGCGTCGCTGGAGGGATAAGTCAGGACCGCGGCATCAATGCCGCAGGCAGACATGGAGGAAAGCCCCGCCTCGACATCTCCCCAGGCTTTCGAAAAGAAATGGGCGTTGGCGATGATCTCATCCGGCAGCCAATGACAATGGCTATCAATAACCATTACGGGAACCTTTCACCGCTGTAGTGCGCTGTTAAATAAGTTCTTTAAACAGCACACAGAGCAACTCCGCCGCCTGTATAGAATACAGGGCCGGAGTCCCGACTTGCAAATAATATTGCAACGTCGGGATCGAGAGCCGAAAATCGAGATTTGATTCGCTGGAAGTTCTCGATTACGATCTAATTTCGATTTTCGATTATCAGAAACTTATGTAACAATGTAGTAGCCGGCCGGATAAACACTACTTTTCATCCCTGGAATGAATGATCCGTTCGGCCATTTCCTGTTCATAAAGCGCTTTTATGCGCTGTAATTCTTTCCTGCCTAATTCCTTGATTACTGTCTTTTCCACCGCCTGTAGTTTGATATCCAGGAAAAGATATTCCGGATCGGTTTTCTTCCCCTGGTATTTCAATTTCATGCAGGCGTTTTCCTTATCCGCAACATAAGTGCGCATCGCCTTCAGGCCGGCTTCCATATCTCTTTTTTCATCCGGCAGAAACTCCTCCCGGCATTCCCTGGAAACCTCTTCCAGGATAAACCTGTCTATCTCGAGTTGAGTGAATTTACGCTCATAACGATCAAAGGCTTCCTTGGTGGTTTTATATAACCACAGCAGGTACCTTCTTTTAAGAGCTAAAACATCCTTATCGTCCACGCCTTCTCCTTTTTATTTACCCGGATGCTGCTGTTTAAAAGGGATGACCGGGGCCGTCCAGGGGGTCTGCTGGTTGATCACCGAGATCTCCAGCGGGCATACGTTTGCGGGAACGGTAAGGGCGAATTTCAAGGCGTTCTCTATAGCTTCGGTAGTCATCAATCTGGAAGTGTCTGCTGTCACTTCACTAAGCTTTCCGGTAAGGTCGGTGTCCGTGACCCCCGGCAGGATAGAAGTCACTTTTATCCCGTGATCGCGCAGTTCCCAGAACAATCCTTTGGAAAAAGCGCGCAGGCCGACTTTCAGGGAACTGTAAACAAGGAAATTTCTCGGGATCGGGTCGCAAAGGGTAGAGCCGGAGACCATATTTATGATCGCCCCGGAACGGTTTTTTATCATATCTTCGATCACCAGCCGTATCAGCCGGACGTAACCGAGATAATTGGTGTAAACCAGTTTCTCGAAATCCTCCACCGGCTGCTGCTGAAAAGGATACTGACTGGAAACCCCGGCGTTATTGATAAGAATATCTATAGAACCGAATTCTTTCCTGGTTTTATCGACCAGGGCGCGTAAGTCGTCGAGTTTTGTCACATCCGCGGCTACCGGCAGCACTTTCACTCCGTATTCGGCGGATATCTCCTCTGCCGTGGCTTTCAACGGCTCATACTGGCGCGCGGCGATCGCCAGGTTTATTCCCAATTCAGCTGCGCTGGAAGCGAGGGCCTTGCCGATCCCTCTGCTGGCTCCGGTAACTATCGCGGTCTTGCCTTTCATATTTGAATTCATACCTTTCTTCTCCTTTGTGTATATTGAATCATATATTAAAATACCGGCTTTTGATTGTCAAATCAATCCTTCGCAGTTTCACGGGCTTGCTGCCGGGACTTCATATCTGCCGCTAAGCACCGCGCGCCGCATATACGCGTTGCCGAAGAATAAAGCGGTATTTCTGGGCAGATCATAACATAACGCCGCCGCGCACGCGCGCAGCAAAGGTTTCTTTACTTTACGCAGCATCAGATTCCTGTTTCTCCAACAAAGATACTGCCTTTCCATGCGGTTGAAACCTGAAGCATTACCGGAATGGTAGGCTATTGCCCCGGGACAAAAAGCCGTTTTCCAGCCCAGCATACCTGCCCTCATCCCCAAATCCACGTCCTCCACCATAAAAAAGAACCTTTCGTCGAAATAACCGTATTCTTCTTTTATCTCCTCCAGCATCAACCTGCGGTAGCCGGCGCACGCCGAACAGGCGGCGTCTATGCGCCACGGATAATTATTCCCGTTCTCGCAGGCCGCGCCTCTGTTAATATCGCTGAACCTCCAGAACATATCCAAGGTTATCCCGCAGGAGAATACCCTGCTGCCGTCGGCGTTAAGTATCCGGGGCTGGATTATCCCTACCCTGGAGCCTTCTTCTGCCGCGGACAAACACTCGATTGCCGAGAAAAATCTTTTACCGGCAACGGCATCGCAGTCAAAAGTGAAGACCCACTCTCCGCGCGAAGCGGAAATCCCGCGGTTCCTGGCCGCCGCCGCACCGAGATTTTTTCCGTTCTCCAGCAAAACGGCAATAGGGAACTTATTTCTGACCAGATCCACGGTGCCGTCCGAAGAGCCGTTATCCACCACGATGATCTCCAGTGGATCGCGGCATTGCGGGGACAACAACGAATCCAGGCATTTCTCGATAACGGCTATGCTGTTATAAGTTACAACTACGCAGGAGATCATTTTTCGTTTTCTCCAGATCTTCCGGCGAAAAATCACCGTTTTTAATCACGCACATCCTGTTCCCGTCATAGTCATCCCAATTATCCGATAAAAGTGAACCTTCCCTGCGGGCTTGATCGTAATACGCGGTTCCCGGGAAGGGTACCGCAAAAGATACCTGAAGGGAATCGGGAGCTGCCCGGACGACAAAATCTCTATTCCTGGATAAGGTATCTTTATTCTCTCCGGGCAGTCCGAGGCAGAACGTAAGGTGCGTTTTTATCCCGCACCGCCTGGTTGACAATATCATCTTCAGGGATTTATCCAAGTCGGCGCGTTTACCGCACAATTCGTTTACGCGCCGGTCGGCGGATTCTATGCCGTACTTTAAAGCGTATGCTCCGGCCCCGGCCATCGAAGAGATCAATTCTTCATCCATAAGATCGGCCCTGGCCATAGCCGCCCAGGGAACATTTAATTTTCTTTTCTTCAGTTCGGAACAGATATCCAGCGCGTGCTCCCTGCGCAGATTGAAGATATCGTCGTCGAAATACACCGCCTTGAAACCCTTGTCTTTCGCCAGATACTCGAATTCATCGGCCACATCCCGCGCGGACCTGGAACGATAAGTTCCTCCGCCGTATATAGTCTGCGGCCAAAGACAGAAGATGCATCCCAGCGGACAGCCGCGGCCGGACAACATCTGCGCGTTCGGGGAAGGTAGACCGCAGAATCCGTCGTTGTAACTCGACAGGGGCAGCGCGTCCCTTTCCGGCCATGGCAGACTATCCAGGTCATAAAGCCGGTAAATACCGTTGTCCTTAGGGCTTGCTCCGGCGGCGCGGTAAGCAAGCCCGCGTATATTCTCCAATCCTGCTCCGGAAACCAACGCCCTGGAAAGCTCAAGCAGGATATATTCATATTCTCCGCGCAGGACAAAATCGATGAAAGGATTGTTCTCAAGCAATTCCCGGTGTTTTACCGTGGCATGCGCCCCGCAGACGGCGATCTTCATTCCCGGGAAATCCCCGCGCAACTGTTCCAGCATACGCAGGTCCCCGGTCAAAGACGGGGTGGAGATCTCCGCGGCCAATAATCCCGGTCCGCTGCGCGCAAGCCTGAAGCAAACATCTGCGTAGTCTTCTCCCGCGGCTATGGAGTCGATAAGCACCGTCTCGAATCCGTTTTTCTTCAACAACGCCGCTGCGTAAGCGAGAAAGAAAGGGAACGGGACATAAAGCAACCGGCCTCCGGGAACGGTTTCACTGGTAAACGGCCAGCGCGACCCGGCCCTGACTCCCAGCCTGTTGCCGTCGCGCCAGGGAAGATTGACCAACGCCACTTTCATCATTGTTGTTTTATGTTCAAATGCTTCTCCATCAGGCTGAAAAACGAAGAAACATCTCTGGTATCGCACGCAGCCTGTGCGCAACTATTCCTGATCTCCTGTAATTCTTCCTGGATCGCACGCAGCCGCTCCGGTAAATCTGCCTCTTTCACCCCGTCATGCAAGGACTGCACTACCGCGGATAAACTATTATCTCCCGGCTTTTGCAATCCCTCACGGATCAATTGCAGTTGCCCCGCCAAAGTATTTATGCTTTCCACTATTTCCACGTTGCCGGAAAGCAATCTCGCGTTCATTTCCCTGGCAACTGCGGCAGTATCTTCTTTGCGCATACTCTGAACATTCGCGGATAAAGAAGCCAACATTTCCGAATGCTCTCTATACTGATATTGCAGGATATTCTGGATCTCGAAGATCATCTGCAGCATATTGGCGCACATACGCAATAAAGCGGCCAGGATCACGCTTGCCGCCAACAGCAAACATATCCCCGCGGCAAACAGCAGGTTCCCTTTCAGGAACGCCGCGACAAGGACACCGGCGGCCGTGATCGCCGGCACCGCCCAGGAAGATAAGATCAAAACCCTCGCTACCGGAATCTTTTTGTTATACATATCCGCTCCTTTCCATAAAGACTGATAAAAACTACCGGGTTCAAATTCAACAGCTCAATGCCCGTTCCCGCGCCGCAAGTTCTATCAGCGTCGGGATCTGGTGAGATTTATAAGCGAGCATATCCAGCCAATCCGACAGATTATCCCTCAACGCCGGGATGAGTTCCCTGCCGGACAAAGGATATCTCCCCTCTATCAACCATTCCCAGTCAAGTGAGGAAGAACTCCCGATGACCACGGACAGCTTGCGGTCTTTTATCCCGTAAACCGCCTCCAGCAAATGCGAGTATACTTTCGCCACGAATTCGTCATTAGGGAATTTATTCTTGATTATCCTGCCCAGGAACAAAGAAGCGGCAAGGAAGTCGGCCGCAAACCCCGCTTCTGCGCGGTCAAACCGGAATACCCCATTGTTCCCGGCGGAGAATGCCGCGCTTAATCTTAAGTCGATCAATGCCGTCCATAAAACTCCGGGAGGACAGGATATCCGCTGGCCGCGAATATAAAAGAAATCCCTGAAACAATAATATAACCCCATTAAAAAATCAATATATAACAATTGATGCCGGCCGGCGGCCAGGTCTTCTTCCAGGTAACGGTTGGAAAAACCCAGATTTTCCTTTATTTTAACCGCGAATTCTTTTTTGAACCATCCCGCCTGTTCATAATAAAACTTGTGCCAATTCCAATGGCTGCTTAATAAAGAACGCAGGCCGTCTTTTTTCTGGTGATAAACCATGGCCTCCGGGCGGTAGATCAAATAATTCCCGGCGGCTTTTAACCTGCGGCAAATATCCACGTCCTCGGCATTGTTCCCGAGAGACTCATCATACATCCCGGCCAAACGCAGGCTTTCCGAACGAAAAAGCGTGTTTGACCCGAAAAGAAAAGACGGTTCTTTCCCTTCTTCTTCCCAGTACTGCCGCATATGCGTCGCCCGCCACAGGTCAAAAACCGAAGCCGCCTGTGTTTCCATCAGCCGTCCGCCCGCCCCGGCGGCCTGCGGAGAGGACAATAAAGCCTGGGCGAGAATATCCAGCCAGTCAGCGTCCGCAACGCAGTCGGCGTCTATAGAAGCCACTAATTCCGCGTTTAAGTTCTTAAGGGCGGTGTTCCTGGCGGCGGCCAATCCGAGGTTCCCGGAGTGCCTGATCAACTTTACCGGATAACGCGCCGCGATATCCGGACCGGAATCTGAAGAGGCGTCATCCACGACGAGTATCTCCGCCGGTCTTAAAGACTGCTTCAGCAAAGAATCCAGGCAATAAGCTATGGTATCGGAATTATTATAGAGCGGGACGTAACAGGAAATCTTCATCGCGAATCTCTTAATTCTCTCTCCAGCGTTTCTTCGGCCTTCCGGATATCTTCACTTTCCTTCTTTAATATGCCGTTTTCTTCGCGGCTGCGGCGGTGCTTTACCGGCAATAAGCGGCGCAGCAAGCGCAGAGGCGATCCCCGGTAAGACAGATAAAACGCTATCTTCCTCGCGAGTTTTCTTAAGGCCGGCCCGGATGCCGAACGCGCTGTCTTGCGCAATATGCTGCTGCCTGACGCCGGGCTAAAGGCAGCGGGACTGAAATTGGCGTCATAACAACTCATCAGGCAGCCGCCGCAATTACGCCTGTTGATACGCCCTATAATATCGTGGTGTTTTGCCGTCCCCCAGATTTCTCTCAAAGGGGTATGCGTGATATCTCCGATAATCATCTCTTTTCCGGATAATACCCAGCAGGGAAAAACTTTTCCAGAAGCATCCACCGGGCAGGAAGAAAAAAGAGACCTGCAGCTGGAGGCATTGCCGCCGATACCTCTGGAGAGATACGCGGGAATACTTTCCAGATACGGAAGGGGATTCACTGATACGCCGTAATGCCCGCAAAGCGCGTGTATACGGCGCAGAATATCCATGACCGCTTTTGCCTCCACTTCCCCCAGCAGGAATTCACTGCAGTTCCTTCCCGGACTGACGAAGATACGGCTGAACGGCTGAAGTTTCAGGGTAGTGGCCCCGGTATCCTTTGCCAGTTCCACGATATGTTCCAGAGAGTTATAATTATACCTGGAAACGGTCGAGGCGATCGTGGTTTCCACTCCGCGGCCGCGCAGGCAACGCAAGGCCTGCAGAGCTTTCTCGTATGTTCCTGCCCCGCGCAGCCTTTCGTGCGTCTGCCTGTCTCCTTCCACGGAAATATTGACCACGTCGATCCCGGCATCCGATAGTTTGCCGGCAGTAATATCGTCCACGAGTAACCCGTTGGAAGTCACGCAGGCGCCGAGACCAAGTTTTTTGCAGCAAGCCACCAGTTCGAAAATATCGTCGCGGAGCAAAGGTTCCCCGCCGCTGAAAACAGCCGTTCCGGCCCCCAGGGCAGCGGCATCTTCCAGCGCGGAACGCAAGGTACCGGTAGATAATTCGCCGTTCCGCGAAGAGGGAATATCACACATCATACATTTAAGATTGCATCTTGAGGTTACCGAGAAAATGATCTCCTTCAATTTGAACATTTATCCGCCTTTTATCTTCTGTTCCGCGTTATTTATCGCACTATCGGATACCGATCCTTTTTTTAGAATATTTTTGTATTCTCTTAATTCAGCCAGGCATTCGCGCAGCATCTCCGCGCGTTCAGGCATACCGGAAGATTCCTTTACGAGTTTCCCGGTCATCCCCGCCAGAGAATCGGCGTCGGGATGCGCCCAGCATGTTTGCAGGCAGGGTTTTCCGCATCTCTTCATTTTCTTCCTTGCCGTCACTGCTTCTTTGGTGAAAAGGGCGCCGGTGATGCCCGCGTCCTTTATGTTGCCGAACGATTCCCCGCAACTTCTGATCTCCCCGTCCGGGCCGATATTTATGAACACAAAAGGATTACACTTCCACTGCCGCTTGTCGAGACGCCCGGAAAAATAATCCTCCCAAAGCCGCGGTTCATGCAGAAAAACCGCGATCCCGCATCCTCCCGAAGGAGTAGAAAGTATTTCTATCTGTTCACGCAGCACCCCTACCTCTTTATCTCCCGGCCAGAACGGAGCATTACTGCCCGTTCTCTGCATATCGTCCTGTGCTACGATCACCGGGTGCAGCACAAAACATTCCGCGCCGGCGGAAGCGGTTAAAGCCGGCATTCGCGACAATTCCGGGATATTTTCCTTCATGATCGTGCTCCACACGGAAATTTGCGGCCCTTTCCCCTGTTTTTTCTTGGCGGCAGCGAGGTTCTCTACCGCGCGCAAGGCTGCCGCGAAAGCCCCTTTGCCGCGGAAATAATCATGCGTGCCGGCGACCGCCCCGTCCAATGAAACAGCGATATTCTTCAATCCTGAAGAAACGATGCGCGCGGCCATATCTTCATCGATAAGCGAGCCGTTGGAAATGGCCTCCGTATTTACTCCCGAGGAAACGGCATAGTTAATGATCTCGAAGATATCTTTTCTCAAGAACGGTTCTCCTCCGGTCAGGATAACCGTGCTTCCCCATTCCCAGGACGCTATTTCATCCAGAGCCCCGCAGACGGTTTCTCCCGGCAATTCATATCCTTTAAGAATATTGACCACTCCGCACATACGGCAGGCATAAGTGCATTTATGGCTCAAGCTTATATAAACCCATTTCGGCCTGGCAAAAGGATAATCCAGGACTTCTGAAAAATGATAAGCGAGATTCCGTTTGAACTCTTTTACACAATCCATTTTTTACCTATGTGCCACGTTGTTCTGCCGGGCGTTACCTGGACTCAACACTCCGGATGCTCTGATCTGCGCCTTCAACGAGCCGAGCGCATTCCTGCTGCGTATTCTCTGGATAAAGCCAGCAGGGGCTTCGGTAAGCGCCGTATCCACGCGCTCCAATGCCTTTTTCAAGGATGCTATCGCCAGCGTTTTTTCTTCCTGCGGGGCGCCGACGATCACTCTGACCGCTTCTTCCGCCACAGAAGCCGGAAAATACACGCAATCCTGCAAACAATGCCTGCGGCAGCGTTTTGCCTTCTCCCTGACGCGGCGCGCCGCCGCGGAAACCCAGATATCCGCCAGATCATCCTTACGGGCATCGCCGTATATGCCGAGGCAACTCCAGACCTGTCCTCCGGCGGTTATCACCATCCTTTTTATCCCCTCATAACAGCCGAACCTGCCGGTGGAAAGCCTGCCGCGGAAATACGCCGGCATAGAAGACAAAACTTGTCCGGACGTGTAGATCACCGGCGACTGCCCGGGGTCGCGTTTCAATTCCAGCAATTTCTTCAAATTATCTTCAAGTAATTTTAACCTTTCCCCGCAGGGCCAGAGAGGACTCTTTTGTTTCACGTTCATCTTGACATTGTCGAACAGCACCGGCTGAAAGACCACGATATTGCAGTTCTTTCCGCTGGCAAAATCCAGCATAGGCAGCATATCCTCGATATTCCGGTCCATTACCGTGAAATTTATCCCTAACGTGGGTTTATCTTTCTGTCTCTCCTGTTTGACGCGGTTGAGAATATCCATGGCCTCTTCCGCCTTGTCGAACACGCCTTCGCCCCGGATATTGTCGTTGACTCTCCGCAGTCCGTCTAACGATATCGTCAGATGATTCAACCCGGCTTCCGTAAGAAAACTTATGTTCTCTTCGTTCAAAAGCGTGCCGTTGGTAATCACATCCACCATCTCTATCCCGCTGGAAACGGCAAAACTCACGATTTCCTTTAAATCCCGGCGTAAAAGGACTTCCCCTCCGGAGAGTATCAGATGGCGGACGCCGAGCGCTTTTATCTGCCGGATTATGGCGCAGACTTCGTCCGGTTCCATCTCGTAAGCGCCCCTGCCTGAGCCGGCGACCGAGCACATCTTGCATTTCAAATTGCACCGGTTGGTCAGGGAGAAATAAACGTGCTCCGGCGGAATCACCGGGATCCCGGCTTCTCTTCCGGCGTAAAACCCGAACAACCCTTCAAAAACCCCCGCGTACCGGTCAGTTTTCATGCGGCCTTTCCTTTCAGGCATTTTCTCCACATCGCCGGTATGCTGGACGCGGCTGATAAAGAATAACAGCTTTGCAAACAAGGTTTCCTGCATAAACGGGAATGCTCCCGTAGCCTGTGAGCCTCTGCAGATACCCAAGCCTCCCGCAGAGGGAGCGCATCAAGATCGCCGCAGATACCGTGGCAGGTATAAAGTAACGGTTTACTTTTTGAATAACAAATAAAGGCGGTTTTGAACCCTCCGAAACAAACCCAATCCCGGGGCTTAAGCGTCCCGGCATAATATCCAAGCAGAAGTTCCAAAGAAGGCTCCTGGAATATTACCGGCTTGTCAACGGACATTTTACCGAGCAGCGCTATCTGTTCCCGGAGCACCTCTATTTTTTCCGTACCCGGCCAGAACCCGGGTTTGGAATTTTCTTCGCTAAAATCGGCGTTGTCCGGTGTAAAAGGCTGAAAATTAACTACATCCACCCGCAATTCCGAACAGAGACGCATAAAACCGCAGAGTTCGCCGGCATTGACATCCATTACCGTGAATGCCGCGCCCAGAGAAAACTTCGCTCCACGGCTGCGTTCGGACTGCAGCAGGCCGAAAGCTTTTACAACCGCGGCAAAAGTCCCTTTGCCCCTGAGAGAATCATGGGTATTTTCCAATCCATCCAGGGAAAAATGCAGGTGTCCGGCCCCGCAACCGGCTAATCTGCGGCAAGCCGCTTCATCAAGAAGAGTGCCGTTGGTTGTGATAACACTCCTCATGCCTTTTTGTGCGGCGTAAGAACACAACTCGTAAATATCGTCCCGCAGGAACGGCTCCCCTCCGGTAAACAAGACTTCCCCGATCCCCCATTGCGCTGCCTGATCCATAAGCCGCTTTATACAGGCTGTGGTAAGTTCCTCTTCTTCCGGCTGGCGCCCGGCTATATTACACATCTTGCAGCGCAAATTACAACGGGAGGTCAACGAGAACTGGATGGTCTGAGGGCAAACCAGCGGAAAATCGATCCTGCGCGAAAGCCAGAATCCGGCAAGCCGGAATAAATCGTTCAATTTACGCATA
>Ga0310040_1000565_pt1 | contig 33323 bp, 31 predicted proteins | sample EPASupsiteHSE623_FD_200237 | JGI IMG/M metagenome (GOLD analysis project Ga0310040, IMG submission 200237) | Bioremediated contaminated groundwater from EPA Superfund site, New Mexico - Sample HSE6-23 (v2) (version 2) | ecosystem: Environmental > Aquatic > Deep subsurface > Groundwater >... | reverse complement strand
CTGCGTGGATTTATCAACCAGATTAAGCAAGGCATCCACATAAGTCGACTTGAGCTTGGAGATCTGCCGGTACTCCAGAAGCAGCGCGGGCAGCTTATGCTCGTTTACAAGAGCGCGCAGGACTTCTTCATCAGTGGATGGCCCGGTCTTGGTCTTCTTGCGCACAGGTAATTTTAGTTTCTCGAAAAGTATCACGCGCAGTTGCTGCGGAGAATTAATGTTGAAACTGCCACCGGCGCATTCATAAATATCGGCCGTCAGCGTGAGTATCTTCTTCTCCATCTCCGAGGAGAGAGAACGCAGAACAACGGTATCCACTTTGATGCCTCCGCTCTCCATAGCGGAGAGTATCTCCTCCAAAGGCATCTCGATCTCTTCAAAAAGCTTAAGCAGCGACTTCTCCCGCATCAGCTGCCGCAGACGCTCCCGCAGATTCTGCATTCTTTTCGCGCCGGCGGCGTCTTCAGGCAACCCTGCCCCGTAAGTATCATATATCTCATCGAAAGAATACGCCCCGGAGGAAGGATTCAACAGATAAGCCGCTATCATACTGTCGAAGCGCATTCCCCGCAAAGTTATCCCTTTGGAACGCAGTATCCAGGCCGCCCGCTTCAGATCATGGCCGCATTTATCGACGGACCCGGATTCGAGCAGACGTTTAAGATTATCCCCTATGTCACCCGAAGAAAAAACCATCCCGGAGGCATATATAAGAAAATCCCCCGTATCCACGGGGAGTATAAAAAGTTCCGTGCCGTTGGAAACGGCCAGTCCGGCATCGGACCCGCAGAGAACAGGCAGTTCCTGCCGCGCGTCGACGCGCGGCGGCAGCGCCTTTAGCAATGAACGGAATTCCAAACGGGTAAAGATATCTCGCAGTTTCTCATAATCAGGCTCCTGGATCCTGTAAGCGTCAGTATCCAGTTCTACCGGCGCGCTTCCGTCAAGCGATACCAGCTCCAGATTAAGAGCGATCCTCTCTCTGTTGGCGGCCACCGCCTCCCGGATCTTCTCCTGCCTTATGCATTCCGGACGGGCGAGTATCTCACCCAGTGAACCGAATTCCCGCAGCAAAGAAACAGCGGTTTTCTGACCGATCCCCGGGACACCCGGAATATTATCGCTCGCATCCCCCATCAAAGCCAAAGCCTGCGGGACCAGACGCGGCGGAACACCGAAATCTTTTTCTACCGCGGCGCTGTCGTAAACAACCCCGTTCCCTTTATAAGGATTCAAGACCGTCGTGCGCCCGCCGGCCAGCTGCAGGATGTCTTTGTCCGGGCTCACGATAACATTCTCGATCCCGGCGGCAGAGGCTTTAATGCTCAAAGAAGCGAGCAGATCGTCGGCTTCATAACCTTTCAATTCGCACACGCATAAACGGTACGCCCGCACCGCTTCCTTTATCAAAGGCAGCTGCGAAACCAGATCTTCCGGCATAGGCGGACGCTGTATTTTGTATTCGGCGAATTTCTCGGAACGGAATGTCTGCCGGGAGACGTCAAAACATAGGACCGCGTATCCGGCTTCCCCGGATTTCAGCACCTTATTCAGCATATTAATGAAACCGTAGACTGCTCCTACAGGCAATCCGGAAGATGTACTTAACCCCTGAAGGGCATAAAATGCGCGGTAATAGAATGCGGTGGCGTCAAACAAATACAACTGCTTGGATGTATGCATTAATTAAAACATTCAGGAAAGGTATGGTAACTCGTAGTCCTTATTGTAAAAGCGTCCTGCGAACCTGTTCAATAAAGGAACTGATCTCTTTGTTGGAAGAATCGAGATATTCCGCTACGGTAGCTTCTTTTAATGCGGTTACGTATTCCCCTTTATTATAGCTTTCCCTGGCGCGGGTAAGATAGGTGATCGCCCGGCTTCTGTTATCCAACGACTTCTGATCCGCCGAAAGTTCATCTTCGAACAGCGTTACCGGCGCCTGTTCCGAACCGGTCTCATATAGATCGCTGTCCAGGTCGCTGTATACCGCCGCAGCCCCGGCCGGCGAAGCCTGTATCATTTCTTTCTGCAAATTGGCTTTATAGCGGGATTCGATCTTCCCGTAGGCCTCCGGATAAACGCTGGCTATACCTTCAAGTCTTTTCCTGGCTTTGTCCGCCCAGGGATCGCCGGGGCCGCCCAAGGTGGCTCTTTTTATCCAATACAATACGGCGTTTATATAATCCCCCTGGCCTTCGTAAAGCAAGGCCATATTGGCGTAGCTGCTGGGGTAATTCGGCGCCACTTCAATGGCGCGCAGGTACATATCCTTGGCTTTTTCCAGCCTGCCGTTCGCCTCGTAAAGGATGCCGAGATCGTTATAAGCTTCCACGAAGTTGGGATTCAGAGAGATGGCTTTCTGATAACAGGCTGACGCCTGCTCCAGATTGCCTTCTTTCTGGTAACGCAGGCCTTCCACGCGGTACGCGCGCGCCTGATCTTGCAAAGTCGCCTGAAGTTGACTGCCGGAAAAAGACATTGCCTGTCCCTGTGCCAGGAACACGAACGCTGCCAGAAAACCTGCGACCCTACAAGTCATTCTGTTTCCCTCCGTGTTTTTCATTAAGTTTATACTATATTTGATTTTGCGCAAACGTCAAGAAAAAAATTGTTTTTATTTTGTATCCCGCTTCATTCACTCCGAAAAAACACCCGGATCATTCAAACAACGGCGGCATTTCCAAGGCCGGGTGCTTAACCTTCGCCAGAAACTCCAGCAATTCCTCCAGTTTAACCGCCGAAGTCTCATCGGCAATCTTATCGAATAACCCGGGGTCGCCGATCTCATTGCAGCGCCTGCGCAGGCGTTCCGCGAGCATTTCTTTAAGCTCTTTGGGCATCCAGACTACGCGCTTTAATCCCCCCTCGGCGGAGATGAATTTCCTGCTGGCGATATACAGCTTTCCGACGCCCAGGAATCCCGGCGTCTGCACTCCTCCCCCGACCGAACCTGCGAGAGTAGTAAAGGTCATACCGCAGGGCGTTATCCCGATATGATCGCGGTGCACGATCATCACGCCGTTGGCCTCCGGCAGAATGGCCACTATGCATTCAAAGCACCCGCAGGAAGTCTGCGGAGCGTCGAGCAAAGAATACATACTCACTTTATCCACGGTCTTGTTGGATTTAGCGTAGACAAAATCGTTTACACTCCCCCACTGCCCCGAGCGTTCATCCAGAAGGTTTCCTTTAAGTATGGGCTGATTGGGACCCGTGGGAGTGATCTCGTATGAAGCCTTAGCGTCCAGCCATGAATAAGCGCCGCAGAGCCCCAGTCTCTCCGGGGTGACAATACAAACATGGTTTGGCGCGAAGGACTGGCAGAGCAGACAGGAATAAAAAGTGTCCACGTTCTCGTCGGTCATCCCGCTCAGCCGTTCATCTCTTCCCTCGAATGTTTTCCCTGCCGAAGATAAAAGCCGCTGAACATCTTCTTTATTGGTATATATCTTCACCTGCACCTTGTCCACGATGGCCTGATATTCCTGGTGCAGCATAGCGTGAAGTATCACCCCCAGATGTTTTAAACGGAATCCTTTGGAGAAAGCGTCTTTGGAGACACGGATCCAGTTCATATCGCGCTGTCCGACGTGCATTATCCCCATCGCGTAATTCACGAAACGGTGTATCTGGCGTTCCAGTATCGGTTCAAAATCTTTTTGCATACGCCTGCCGGCCGTTTCCACTATCAACGCCAGAGGCAAAGATTTGCTGCCTTTCGGCAGCGCGTCTATATCGGGGCCGAAGATCTCCACTTTACCGTCTTCCACTTCCTGGAGCCCACGGCTGTATAAATATTCAAAGGCCAGGCTGCTCTTACCGCCGAATTCAGCGTGGAGCTGGTCTCTCCTGACCCGTTCTCCCTCGAACGCGGCGGCGTAAGGCACCGGGATAGGGACCTCGGAAACTTTTACTTTTATGCCGCGGGTCTGAATACAGGCCGCCGCGATCCCGGAATAATCGCTCTGACGCACCAGCGCTTCGTAAAGCGTGGTTTCCAATTTAGGCACTTCCGGAATATCCAGATCGGTAATTATGGGAAATCCCATTGCCAGGGCTCCCAGTCCCGTAGCCACGATCACCTCATCCACATAGCTGAGCAGGACGACAAAAGCCGGGACCTTTTCTTTAGTGTAAGAAAGTATTTCCTTCCACTGGCCGCATTTGTGGCCCCCGTACATAAGCGGGGCCCTTACCGCCCAATCCACCGCGTAGATAGCGGAAAGATAATCCTCTCCCAGCGGAACGATATAATTATCCAGGCCCACGGCCACTTTGGAATCGGCAAGCTGCTTGAGCATAGAGGTACCCCCGGCGCTGCCGACAAGCAGACTGACGATACTTTTCGACTGCAGGTCGCGGATCAACTGCACAGCCGCTTCCGGATCCCTGGCAGGCCCGGCGATCACCGCGATGCCGGCGATGCGCCCGTCCACCAGTTGTATACCCAGAGAACGCAGCAGATTATCGGAAAGAAAACCGCTCATACCGGCTTGAGGATGTTCCCCGGAAAGATATTTGAAAGAGGCCAGGAGTTCCTCGCAAAGCAGAGTAGCCAGCCCTTTATTCAAAAGCCCTCCTGCCGCATCCAATAATAACCCGTTTGCCGCAGGCGATCCTGCGGCAAGAGCCTCCGCCTGTTTAATGATCCGGCCGCAATCTCCGAGTGTACGCACGTCCTCGTTCAAGAGCGCCTTGATCAAAGGCAGAGCGTAATTAGTCTGCGGAAACTCCAATGCCGTCTCCGCGCCGCGCGCGGCGGTCAACTTCTCTAATTCAGAGCGCGTCAACGCCAGCACGGCCCGCGTACCTTTTTCTCCCAATTCAGCGATCATAGAAGACATACTCCCACCTTCCCGTTAACGGTCAAACAACCGCTTCAGCTTTACGGGACTCTTCTTCAAGTATTCCGTCGGCCGCCCCGGCTCCCTGCGCGCGGGCTTCATCCGCCGTCAATTCCCTTGTTGCCGTTCCCGGCACGCCGCAGACCTCCCCGCAGGCGAAAACATTGCCGGCCCCGGCGCGCAGCCCCGCGTCTACCGCTATAAAACCGTTCTCTATCGCTACCGGACCTCCGGCGGCGAAATCCAGGCAGGGATTTTCGCGGCAGCAGAAGAACACCGAAGAGGCTTCGATTATCTTTCCGCTGCTGAGCCTGACCGCTTTCAGTTCCCGGCCTTCGCCTATGATTTCTTCAATACGAATATCCGCCATCACCTCGGGATTTTCTTCCTGCGCCGCAACTGTGGACGGTGTTCCGCCGGCTTCAACCAACAATTTAACTTGCCTGCCGGCGGAGGCGAAAAATCCGGCCAGTCTGCGCGCGTCAACTTCCCCGCCGCAAACGACAACACTCCCCGGTATGGATAAACGCTGTTTGATATCTTCGGCATCGGAGAGCCCGAAAAACAGAAAAACGCCCTCTTTGTTCCTGCCCGGAATATCCAACGCTGGTTTGCGGCCGCCGGCAATGATCAGATAATCATACGCCAGCCGCCGATTATTACGCAACAGCACCCTCTGCCTGACGAAATCCACTCCGCTCACCGCGGCACCGGAAATGAACTCCAGTTTATGCTTAAGGAAGAAATCCTCTTCACAAAGAAAAATCCCGCGTTTCTTGACTTTTCCCTCGAGATAATCAGGCAGCAGACCGCGGCTGTAAGGCAGTTGTTCCTCCTGCGACAAAAGAGTGATTTTCCAATCCGGCCGCGCTTCGACAAGGCGGCGGCAAGCGGCAAACCCGGCGTCCGTGGCGCCGATGATCAATACCTCAGGTGTTTTTTTGACAGACATAAGATTTCTCTCCAACTATTATTTGCACACATCTATTGAAAACCGACTACCGAATAATCCAACGAATAATCCAAGACGCTGTTGCTATCCAGTTGTCATCATTAAAGTTACGTAACAAATACATATTAATGATTATCAGCAGGGCCTTCTAAATCTTTCTAAGTGCTGAGGAATTGTTATAGAACTCATTGTCAGGCAATATATTAGCAACAGCGTCTTGCTATTTTTTGCTATTTTTTATCGATAAACGAATTCAATAGCGGTCTGCCGCTTCCAGCAATCGCGGCAATGCCGAAAACCATCCCGCAGGCATAAGATGTATCCCGGCGCATAACGGTCTGACTTGCCTGATGATCCGCGAAAATATCTCTACGGCAACGCTTTCGCTGTCGCCTGATCCTTCCAGCTTGTTTATTATCCATTCCGGAACGTTTATCCCCGGCACATGCCGGTTCAAATACCTGGCAGTGCGCGCCGACCTTAAAGGCAGTATTCCGGCGATCACCCTTGCCCTGTCCGCCGGTTCCCGGCGCAAGAAAACTTCGAACGCCTCCGCGTCAAATACCGCCTGGGTCTGAAAAAATTCCGCTCCGGAAGCGATCTTCTTCGTCATCTTTATCAACTCGGCCTCTTGCGGATCGGCCCCGGGATTGACCACCGCTCCGCAGAAGAAATCCGGCGCTTCTCCGGACAACGGATGCCCCTGCAAATCCCTGCCCGCGCGCAAACGGGAAATCACCGACAACAACTGCACCGAATCCAGATCGAATACCGGCTTGGCTTCCCGGTGATCGCCCAACAGCGTGTGATCACCGGTCACGGCCAGGATGTTGTTTATTCCCAGGGCCGCCGCGGTAAGCAGGTCCGCCTGTAAAGCCAGTCGGTTCCTGTCCCTGCAGGTGATCTGGTATACCGGCTCCATCCCGGCTTCCTTCAGCAACAGGCAAAGCGCCAACGGGCTCTGGCGCATCACCGCCGCGTGCGAATCGGTAACATTAAAGGCGTCCACACACCGGCGCAGCGAGGAAGCTGCCGCCAGCAAAACCCCGCAATCCGTACCTTTTTCCGGATTAAGTTCGCAGGTGATGACAAATTTCTTGGCACATACTTTTTCTTTGAATGTGCTCATTTTTTAAATATGAGATATACGGCAACGATGATCAAGGCGAAACCCGCCAGATAATTCCATCTTAAACGTTCCCCCAAATAAAACACGGAAAATACGGAAAAAACAGCCAGGGTGATCACTTCCTGTATGGTCTTTAACTGCGCGGCGGAAAACTGCCGGTAGCCGATGCGGTTTGCCGGCACCTGGAAGCAGTATTCCGCGAAAGCGATGAACCAGCTGACCAGTATCGCCGTTATCAACGGGGCTTTTCTGTATTTCAGGTGTCCGTACCAGGCGAAAGTCATAAAAACATTGGAGATCAAAAGCAGGATGACGGTCTTCATACAAGAGATCAGGAATCCCTGGATTGTTTCTTCTGCATAGAAGCCGCTTCCAGGAAATTGCGCATCAGGATAGCCGCGGTGACCGGCCCAACCCCGCCCGGCACAGGCGTGATCCAGGAGGCCCTGGCCGCCGCTTCTTCCGTCTCCACGTCCCCCACGATCCTGCCGTTGCTGCGGTTTATGCCCACGTCTATCACCACCGCCTGCTCCCGTATCCATTTTCCTTTGATGATCCCGGCCTTGCCCACCGCGACCACCAGTATTTCCGCGCGGCCGACATGCTCTTCAAGCTTGCCGGCGCTGTGCGTGCCGATGTGGCAGACGGTAACGGTGGCAAGTTTATCAAGCAACAGGAGCGCCAGCGGCCTGCCGACTATTTCGCTGTGGCCGATCAACACCGCTTCCCTACCTTCCAGCCTTACCCCGGACAATTTAATGAGCTCCATTACCGCCGCCGGAGTGCAGGGAACGATCCTCGGCCGGGGAAAGAACATATGCCCGATATTATAAGGATGCATCCCTTCAACGTCTTTAAAAGGCGCTATCTCACACACCGCCGCCAGGTAATCTATTTCGTTCGGCAGGGGCTTTTGCACGATGATACCGTTTACGGCAGGGTCTTCGTTAAGCTTGACGATCAGCCGTTTTAATTCTTCAAGCGAAGTTTTCGCGGCCAGCCTGTGCAGCCGGTATTCGAAACCGAGCGCGGAAGCGAGCCTGGACTGCATCTGCGTGTAAGATTCCGCGGCGGCATTATCACCGACCTGGATCCCCGCCAGCGCCGGACGAAAACCGAGTTTGCCTATCCGGGAACGGATCTCCTCTTTTATGCGCTCGGCAATTACGCTACCCTTCAATAATCCTGCAGACGCCATTCTCGATCTCCGTTTTTATCCTGGTCATCGCCCGCTTTTTGGCGGACAGTTCTTTAAGGATGCTGCGGGACAAAACCGCATCCCCTATGATCTTCAGGTTTATACGCGTGTTCAGGTACGCCCCGCAAAAAGCGGCGTCCAGCAACGCCGAAGCCGTTCCGACATCGGTGCATAAATTAGGATTACCCTTTTTCAGCACTTCCGGACAGAACTTCATCGTTTCATAACAAAGACGGCAGGTTATAAAAGAAATGTCCAGGGACTTGCGCATATCCCTGCCGCTGAAAGCCTCGGAATCCAGATCGGCCAATTCCAGGAACCTCACCCGCAGAGTTTCCGTCTTGGCGAGGATCTCCCTCAAGCGCTGTTCATGCGCGGCGTAAGCTTTCCTGCCCACGGAAAAATTAAGCACCATGCTCAACAGCGCGCTGCCCATCGCCGCTGAAACCGCGGACGACGAGCCGCCTCCCGGGACAGCGTTGCCGGCAGCAAGACAATCGTTATATTTTTCCACGCTCTTGCAGCAGTATTTCATATTCCTTCTCACAGCCCCCTGATCACCCCGTTATCGTCGATATCCATCTCTTCCCCGCGCGGCCGCATTGGAAGCCCGGGCATAGTCTGTATCCCGCCGCAAAGCGCGTAAAGATACCCCGCGCCTATCGCGGGCCTGACATCCGATACCGGAAGGATAAATCCTTCAGGCCTGCCCTTCAGGCGCGGGTCGTGCGAAAGGGAAAACTGCGTCTTGGCCATACAGACCGGCAGATTCCCCCAGCCCCGCGCGGTATAAAGTTCAATCCTCCTGCGCGCGGTTTCCGAATACTCCACGCCCCGCGCGCCGTAGATCCCGCAGGCGATCACGCTGATCTTCCGCTCAAGCGTTTCCGCATTGTCGTACAGGAAAGAAAATTTATTGGGTGTCTCTGCCGCCCTGATCACGCTCTCCGCCAGTCCTATCCCGCCGCGGGAGCCGCGCGCCCAGAGTTCGCTGACCTCGCAGGCGTAAGCCCCGAACTTAAGCGCCTTTTCGCAAACCAGGCCGATCTCCCTGTCGGTATCCCCGGCAAAACGGTTCACGGCCACCACCACCGGCACCCCGAAAATCAGAATATTCTCGATCTGTTTCTGCAGGTTGGAGCATCCGCTCTCCAATGCGTCCAGGTCCTCCCTGGACAACCCTTCATCCAAAGGTTTACCTGGGATAACCCGGAACCTGCCGCTGTGCGCCTTCAGGGCGCGTACGGAACAAACCAGCACCGCCGCATCCGGTTTAAGACCGGATGCCCTGCACTTGATATTAAAGAATTTCTCGGCGCCGCAATCGGCCCCGAAACCCGCTTCGGTAACCACATATTCCGAGCAAGAGAGCGCGAGCCTGTCCGCCAGGATAGAACTATTGCCGTGCGCGATATTGGCGAAAGGAACGGTATGCACAAAGCAAGGAGTATTCTCTATGGTTTGGATAAGATTGGGTTTGAGCGCGTCCCGCACCGAGACCGCCATACTTCCGGCGACCTTCAGGTCCTCGGCGGTGACATAACCGCCGTCAAGACGTTCGGCCAGCACCACCCTGCCCAGTCTGGCGCGCAGGTCGCGCGTATTTTCGCTCAAACCGAGGATAGCCATCAATTCCGAAGCCGCAGTAATCTCGAAACCGCTCTCCCTGATATCCGCGCCTTTTACCCCGGAAGACAAACGGATATTCCTCAACGACCTGTCGTTGACCTCGATCACCCTTTTCCAGTAAATGCCTTCGGGAGCTATATTCAGGCTATTGCCGTGATAAACTGAATTATCCAAGTAGGCGGCGGCAAGATTATGGGCAAACCCTACGGCGTGGATATCACCGGTAAAATGCAGGTTGAATTCCTCCGCGGGCACGACCTGGGAGAGCCCGCCGCCGGCGCCCCCGCCCTTTAAACCGAAAAGCGGTCCTAATGAAGATTCCCTGATGCAGGCGCAGGCCTTCACCCCGAGGCGATTCAGGGACATAGAGAGACCGATAGTGGTAACGGTCTTGCCCTCGCCCAGCGGCGTGGGAGTAATGGCGGTAACCAGTATATATTTGCTTTTTTTAACGCGCGGACGCCGCTCCCGCAGCATCTCCGGCTCGATCTTGGCGATATACCTGCCGTAGGGAATAAGATATTTCTTCCGGATACCCAGACGGGAAGCGATCTTTTCTATCGAAACTTTAGCTGGAACACGCGCGATGACCGGTATATTCAATCTATCACTCCTCGCATTCAAAAGCGTCCCTGAACAATTCCCATTCCGCATCGCCGCCCGGATCAAGCACCGTGACCACGTCGAAGCGCGCCGCTTTCTCCGACCGGCCCGCGGACGCCAGGTAACAGGCGGCCGCCCTGCACAACCTTCTCTTTTTGGCCGGAGTGACCGCTTCCGCGGGACTGCCGCAGGCGTCGCTGTTGCGGGATTTCACTTCCACAAAACAGATAACACCTTTTTCCCCGGCGATAATGTCTATTTCGCCCGCCGGGCAACGGTAATTCATTTCCAGGATACGGTAACCGCGCCGCCGCAGGAATTCAGCGGCGGCTTTTTCCTCACAGCTTCCAGGCTTAGACACCGGCGAAACTTCTGCGGTGAATAACGGAAGGCCCGCAGCGGATTATGGCAAGCCGGTGCGCTTCAGTCGGATACCCTTTATGCCCGGCAAAACCGTACTGCGGGAAAACCGCGTCGTATATCGCCATGATACGGTCCCTGGTAACTTTGGCGAGTATCGACGCGCAGGCGATGCTAAAAGATTTAGAATCTCCCCGTATAATACAGGTGTGCGGCACGGGAAGGGTCAACTGCATATCCCCGTCCACAAGCGCGCGGACAGCGTCGGCATCCGGGACGGGTCCTTTCCTGCGGGAAAGAAGATCGCTGACCGCGTCCTGCATAGCCAGCTTGCTGGCTTCCAGGATATTGACGCTGTCTATTATCTGCTCGTTTATGATCCCTATTCCATAATCGGCCTTCCCGGTGATCTCCAGGAAAGCGGTATCGCGCTGGCGGGGAGTAAGTTTTTTGGAATCGTCTATACGGCTCGAAAAGGAAAAATCGCGCAGGGCCACGGCTGCGGCGACCACCGGCCCGGCCAAAGGGCCGCGTCCGGCTTCGTCAATGCCGATTATCAACCGGCAACCCGCGGCTTCAAGCCCGCGTTCGTAATAAAGCAATTCGTCTCTATTAGTCAATTGGGGCCCTGATTTTACGAAGAACAGGATCCGATATTTATGCTTTTACGGCGTCCTGCTGCTCTTTCGAATCTATCTTGGTGGCGCGCTTGCCGATCTTGCTGCGGAGATAATAAAGCTTGGCCCTTTTGACCTTACCGGAACGGATGACCTCGATCTTTTCTATTGTCGATGTCCCCAGCGGGAAAACCCTCTCGATACCTTCCCCGAACGAGACTTTCCTGACGGTAAAGGTCTCATTGACACCGCTGCCTTTTTTGCCGATCACCGTGCCTTCATAAGGATGCAGGCGGAACTTATCCGGGCCTTCCGGAATCTTCACGAAGACTTTAACTGTATCTCCCACGTTGAACGCGGGAAAGTCTTTTCTGGCGGCGAATTTCTGTTCGATAGATTTTATTTTATTCATCTGTCTTGTCTCCTAACCGGATTTCACTTCGTGCGGTCCGGATGTTCATATCCGACCTGACCGCGGTCATACGTTATGAGCGATATTGCTCCCGAATTATTCTTTTGAATGCTCTGCGCGGTTTCTCCGCGGATAAAACCGTGTTATACCGCACCGTGTTTCTTGAGCAGATCAGGCCTTTTCTGCCGCGTCCTGCGCAGGCTGTCTTCCCTGCGCCAATCGCTGATCCTGCCATGGTCTCCGCTCAAAAGGACTTCCGGCACCTTCATCCCCCGAAAATCCGCAGGCCGGGTATATTGGGCATACTCTAATAGATTACCTTCGAATGACTCAAAATTCAAGGAATTTTTATCCCCCAGCACACCGGGGATGAGCCGCACGACGCAATCGGTCAACGCCATGGCCGGGATCTCCCCCCCGGTCAATATATAATCCCCGATGGAGATCTCGTCGTCAACCAGATGAGCGCGCACCCGCTCATCCACCCCTTCATAATGGCCGCAGATAAGTATCATCCATTTCAAAGCGGACAACTCCAGCGCGGTTTTCTGATCGAGTTTTCTTCCCTGCGGGCCAAGCAGGATGACCTTCCCCTGCGCGCGCCTGCGGCCTTTTCTTAACGCCTCGACCGCCCGGAAGACCGGCTCGGCGGAGATCACCATTCCGGAGCCGCCGCCGAAAGGCCTGTCGTCCACTTTACGGTGCTTATCCAGGGTATAATCACGCAAATCATGCGCGCGGATACAGACCTTCTTTTTCTCCTGCGCCCTTTTTATCATTGACTCGCCAAGCACCTCCCGGAACATCCCGGGAAAGATCGTCAGTATATCGATACGCATCATAAGTTAACGCCCGCCTTTCCTGTACTTTACCATAAATTCCGCGCGGAATCCGCTGAAGTCTCCCCGGCTTATCGCCTGACGCGCCCTGCGCATCATATCCAGATAGAAATGGATATTATGCAAAGACAACAGATGCATACCAAGCATCTCGCCGGTGTTAAAAAGGTGCCTTAAATAAGCCCTGGAGAAATTCCTGCAGGTATAACATCCGCAGGCAGGATCAAGCTGTTTGAAATCCGAAGTATAGGCGGCGTTCCTGATCACGATCTTGCCCAAAGAAGTGAACGCGCTGCCGTTCCTGCCGTAACGCGTGGGTATCACGCAGTCGAACATATCCACTCCGGAAGCCACACCCTCGAGAATATCCTCCGGCAGACCCACCCCCATCAGATAACGTGGCTTGTCCTCCGGCAAAAGAGACGACGTAAGCCCGATCACTTCATACATCACTTCTTTCGGCTCCCCCACCGAGACCCCGCCCATAGCGTATCCGTCAAACCCGATCTCCGTCAGCGCTCCGGCGCACTCCGCGCGCAGTTCTTTATACCCGGCGCCCTGCACTATCGCGAAAAGCCGCCCGGCCGGCAGACCGTTATCGGAGGATGCGGCAGAACAATGAATGAACCTTTCCTTGGAACGCCGCGCCCATTGCAATGTCCTCTTCACGGCGCTCTGCGCCTGACGGTGCGAAACCGGATAAGGAACGCATTCATCCAACGGCATCATTATATCGCTTCCCAATACCGTCTGGATATCGATCACGTCTTCCGGCCGCAGAAAATGCTTCATACCGTCTACGTGCGACTGAAAACGCACGCCATCATCGGTAATTTTCCTCAACAACGCCAGACTGAAAAACTGGTAACCTCCGCTGTCTGTAAGTATCGGTCCCGGCCAGGAGATAAACTTATGCAGGCCTCCCGCTTTTTTGATGACCTCCAGCCCGGGACGCAGAAAAAGATGATAAGCGTTAGCCAGGATTATGCGCGCGCCGCTGTCGCTAAGCTGGCTCGGCAATATCGATTTCACCGTCCCCTGCGTGCCCACGGGCATAAAACAGGGAGTCTCGATCATTCCCCGCTGCGTGTGCAGTTCGCCCAGACGGGCGGCGGTACTTGTATCCTTAGTTATAAGTTTAAAGGTCTCCATACTTTTTTAGTCCATGGTCGCTACGATCGCATCTATTATCGGTCACCAATAACTCAACCTGTTTTGCCTGAAACAATATACTGATACTTAACCCGGATTTTACGATAAGATTTAAGGGAAATGGTCTAAGTCTTTAGTCGGTTATTGTAGAAATTGTTTTAAGTATTTCCCAGAACCGAGAACCCAAAACCCAGAACCGGTCTTTTAATTAGATGATGAGCATCGCGTCGCCGTAACTGTAAAACCGGTATTTACGCTCCACCGCCTGCCGGTAAGCGTCCAGCGCCATCTCCGTGCCGGCGAAAGCGCAGACAAGCATTAACAGCGTGGTCTTCGGCAAATGAAAATTGGTGATCAGTCTGTTCACAAGGCGGAACCTGTACCCCGGGTAAATAAAAAGCCCGGTTTTGCCTTCTGCGGCTCCGGAAGCGTAAGTTTCGAGAGTGCGCATACTGGTGGTCCCCACGGCGCAGATGCTTTTACCGGCGGCGGACGCTTCTTTTATTTTTATCGCCGCCTCTTCGCCGACCCGGAAACTTTCCCCTTCCATATTATGCTGCGTGATATCCTCGCATTTGACAGGCTTGAACGTCCCGTAACCGATATGCAGAGTGATGTAAGCCGCCTGCGTCCCGGCAGCGGAAATCTTTTCCAGCAATTGCGGCGTGAAATGCAGTCCGGCGGTGGGCGCGGCTACAGAACCATCCTCGCGCGCGAACACCGTCTGGTAATACAATCTGTCGTCTTCCGACGGTTCTCTTTTTATATACGGAGGCAGAGGCACGCTTCCGGCTGCGTAGATATCTTCCACCTTACATCCGGAGAAACTCACCTCATCCCTGCCGGAGACCGTGCAGGAGATCTCCGGGTTACTTAAAACAAGCCGCTCTCCCGTCCTTAATCTCGCCGGTTTAAGCAAGGCTCTGAATGTCAATCCTTCCCGGCGCTCCAGGAGAAAAACTTCCGCCTTACCGCCGCTTTTCCTGCGCGCGTTAACCCGGGCCGGCACAACTCTGCTATCGTTAAGCACCAGCAGGTCTCCTTTATGCATATAATCAGGCAAATCCGAGAACAACCGGTGTTCCACGCGCCCGCTTTTTCTTTCCAGGACCAGCAGCCTGGCGCTGTCGCGCGCGCGCAGGGGATGTTGCGCCACCAATTCAGGAGGCAGTTCAAAATCAAAGTCGGAAAGTCTCTGCATTGAAAAATCAATCCTTCGGCGCGCCCCGAAAATCCCGGGTTTAGCGCCGCCGAAATATTAACGACGGTTCATTTTGAGGAGGTGACCGGCCTGTTTACCGCCGTTTTTATTTCCCCGCCGTTGAAAGTTCCCAATTTAACGATTTGCGTACCCGGATAATAATGAGAAAGGATCTGCGTGTAGGTCGAGCCCTTCTTAGCCATAAAATAAGCGCCCCACTGGCAGAGACCGACCCCGTGCCCCCATCCAAACCCTTCGAAAGCTATCCCGTCCCCGGTAAGACGCGCCTCGAAATTAGTGCTCTTTATGACATCCGGTCCGAGCAACTGGCGCAATTCTTTGGCGGAAATTACCCTTGTGCCGCCGTCCTCGAAGGAAAACGTCAGATCCTCCAGTCTGCCGGACTCGTCGCGGCTGCCGAGCGCCAACGCCGTGATCTGCGGAATACCCGCGCTGCCTTCCGCGTGCAGTTTGCCGGAGACTTCTTTATTGGCGAGCACGAGATTCCAGCGGTAATGCGGCGAATCTTCGCAATAGCCGCACACCGTGCCCTTCAAAGGCGCAAGATTAATGTTCCAAAGCCTGACTGCGTCCTCTGTATGTCCACCGCAGGCTGAATGATAATACGCCGGGAATATCTTTCCTGCGTAAACCAGCACCATCCCCTCGGTATCCTTGACCATCTTGTTGGTGCGATAACGTTCGGCGGACATCCCGCCGTAGACCTGGGAATAAACATCACAGGTCACGTCGTAGTCCATCGCCGCGTTCTCTCCCGCTCTGTACAAAGCGAAACTCCTGAAGACTATCGCCTCGGCCTTAAGCACCTCCGGAGGCCAGTAATGGGACGACTCCCTGATGAATATTCCCTTTATATAATCCTCCAGCCCGACATAATTCACGGCCAACAAAGAGGAATTCTTCCTGATCAGACGTATTTCCCCCCGAAAACGCCTGCCGTTAAGATATATTTCATCCCTGTCCCGGGACTTTATGATCAGCCGGTCTGTCCCGAATACGCGCCCGCCTGCGGAAATTCCGTTCTTTCCGGCCGAGACGGTATAACGGGCGTTGGTTTCCTGCAGTAATTTACGGTTAGTCGCCGCGTCGTAAAAGTAAAAAACCCCATTGACTTTCAGGTTTAAAGAATCAACGTTACGGAACACTGCCACACGGATATAAGGTTCCTTCGCGAAAGGAAGACGGTATTCTTTATTGGCCTTCAAGTCCGCAGCGGTCTGCCCCGACGCGGCCCGGCAGAGCGCGGCGGCCGCGAGTAGAAGAACGACGGGGATCAGCGTCAATTTAAAAGCGCGCGTCATCGGCGTGAGAATATCCAGAACAACAATGAAACGAATAAGCTCAAAAGCAGCGAAGTGGCAAGAGGGAAATAAACCGTGAACTGCTTCCTCCTTATACAAAAATCACCCGGCAGCCTGCCCAGAAACGGGATATTCTGCGCCAGCATAATCACCGCTCCAGCGCATATCAACAGGATACCCAGAAAGACCAGCGTCTTAGCGATCCCCTGCATCTTTTACAACCTTTCCTTTGGAAAAATACCGTTCAGTCTCCGAATAAATACAACCGCAATATTTCTGAAGATATAACCCGGTTTCGCCGGCCTGCCTGCGCGCCTGCCGGAATCCGGGCCGGAAATCAGCATAATAAAAATCCACTTTTTCTTCTTCAGCGGCGCGCTCGGCGGCCGCCCGCAGCAAAGCGTGGTCCTGATACGGACTGACCAGGAGAGTAGTGGAAAACACACCGATACCGCTGGTCCTGGCCAGCCTGGCGGTATAATTCATACGCAGGCTCCAGCAGGAAACGCATCTCTGCGGAGTAAGAGCCCCGTTTTGCACTCCCCCGAAAAATTCTTCCGGGGCGTAAGCCGGGTATTCCACCTCTAAACCGCGGGACGCGGAATAACTTTCCAGGCATTGCCGGCGCGCCGCGTACTCCGCGGCGCCGTGGATATTGGGATTGTAGAACACTCCCCTCGCCTCAAAACCGCCGCTTCTTAATTTCTCCAGCGGGTAGATCAGGCAGGGGGCGCAGCAGATATGCAAAAGGATCTTCACTAAAAAAGCCCCGGTTGTTCTCCGGACGGACATTTCAGGCCGAGGTGCTCGCAGGCCTGTCTGGATGCCATTCTTCCCCGGCTGGTGCGTTTGAGAAAACCAACCTGCAGCAGATATGGTTCCACGGTATCCGCGATGGTATCCGCTTCCTCATTAAGGCTCGCGGCCAGAGACTCAATGCCCACCGGTCCGCCGCCGTAATATTCGATGATCATCCTTAACACTTTCCTGTCCATTTCGTCCAGCCCGGCGTCGTCTATGCGCAGTTGTTCCAGGGCGCTGCGCACCATCTGCATATCTATGCTCTGCCTGCCGCCGACCTGAGCGTAATCCCTCACCCTGCGCAGGAGCCTGTTGGCTATCCTGGGCGTGCCGCGCGACCTGCGCGCCAGTTCGTCCGCCGCTTCGGAAGCGATCTCGATGTTCAATATCCCCGCGGAACGCCTGATGATCGCCGCCAGTTCGCCGGGGGCGTAGAAATCGAGATGATAAAGTATCCCGAATCTGCTCCGCAAGGGAGCGGACAGCAATCCGGAGCGGGTAGTCGCTCCGATGAGCGTGAACGGCTTCAGATTGAATTTTATCGTTTTGGCGTAAGGGCCTTTATCGATCACGAAATCTATCTGAAAATTCTCTATTGCCGGATAAAGGAACTCTTCCACTACTTTTGAAAGGCGGTGTATCTCGTCGATGAAAAGGACATCGCCTTTCTCCAGGTTAGTGAGGATACCGATGAGGTCTCCCGCCCTTTCTATGGCCGGGCCGGAGGTGGCGGTTATCTTGGAATTCATCTCATGCGCGATAATGCGCGAAAGCGAGGTCTTCCCCAGCCCCGGAGGACCGGAAAGCAGCACATGTTCCAGCGGCTCGCCTCGCTGCGCCGCCGCCGCCAGGCAAACCTTCAGGTTGGATACCACTTCCTTCTGACCTACGAAATCTTCCAGCCGTTCGGGACGCACGGAAAGATTTATGACTACGTCTTCCTCGGTCTCGATCTTATCAAAGACGTCCGGCTGCGGGACGTTGACACCGGCGCTAATTAGTTTCCGTCTGGCCTGTTCTGTCATAAGGGATAATGTTCTCGCTATTCCTGACTATTTCTATCTCCTGAAACAGACCGCGCTGCACGGCGACGATCTCTTTCATACGCACCAGTTCCAGTATCGCCAGGAAAGTCACCGCGACCTCGATCTTGTTCTTGGCCTGCCCGAACAGCCCGGAAAGGGTGGTGGATTGTTGTATCAGCAAAAGGTGCAGTATCTGGTGTATTTTATCCTCGACGGTAAACTCGTCTTTTATGACCTCATAAAAGATTTCCTTGGGGACTTCCTGCATCGCTTTGGAAAAAGCGCTGATCAAGTCGAATATGCTGGCTTCAAAATAACCTTCCTTACTCTCCCTCTCTCCCTCTCCCGCCGCTATTTCTTCCTTGTCCAGCGGCCGGGCGCGCTTGAAGATGTCCATCTGTACTGCTTCGCGCTGTTTCAATTCCTCGGCGACTTTCTTGAATTTCTCGTATTCCAGCAGCCTCCTGATAAGTTCGGCGCGCGGGTCCTCTTCTTCTTCCTGCGTTCCTGCTTCCTGCTCCGCGGGAAGCAGCATCTTCGATTTTATTTCCATAAGGGTCGCGGCCATGACCAGGAAATCACCGGCCACGCCCAAATCGAGCAATTTCATCAGTTCCAGGTATTTCAGATATTGCTCCGTGACCTGTGAAATGGGTATATCGTAAATATTCAGATGGTCTTTTTTAACCAGGTAAAGCAGCAGGTCCAGCGGCCCTTCAAAAAGTTCCAGCCTGACTTTATAGCTCATATTTTCATCGCCCTCCTGGCTTCTTCGAGCGTGGCCGCCGCGGCAAGAGAAGCTTTTCCGGCGCCTTCTTTGAGCACTTCCTCTATGTACCCTTTATTCCGCAACAATCCGGCGCGTTTCTCCCTTAAAGGAGCGAGTATTTCCAGCAGCCTGCCGGCCAGTATCTTCTTACAGTCCGTGCAGCCCATCGCGGCGCCCGAGCACCAGTCACGGGCTTCCTGCTCCTTCTCCGGGTAAAAAACCGAGTAATAAGCGAAAACGTTGCACACTTCCGGATGCCCCTTATCTGATTTACGGACCCGCGCCGGGTCGGTGATCATAGAAGCGGTTTTTGCGGCGACCGTAGCGTCGTCGTCGGAAAGATAAACGGCGTTGCCGTAGCTTTTGCTCATTTTCCTTCCGTCGAGGCCCGGAAGACGGGGGTTTTTCGTCAATAACGCTCCCGGCTCCGGAAAAACGCCGCAGCCGTAAAGGCTGTTGAACCTGCGGGCGATCTCCCTGGTCAATTCCAAATGCGGCAACTGATCCTCGCCTACCGGAACCTTGTCCGCCTTATAGAGAAGAATATCCGCCGCCTGCAGTACCGGATAACCGAGAAAACCGTAAGTGTTCAGATCGCGAGTGGAGACTTCCCGGAGTTGTTCCTTATAGGTAGGGCAGCGTTCCAGCCAGCCTAAAGGCACAAAACAGGAAAAGATCATATGCAGATCCAGATGCTGACGAACCTGCGACTGGATAAAAATACTGCTTTTGGAGGGATCGATGCCGGCGCTTAGCCAGTCGGCGACGTTGTCAACTATGTTCTGCGGCATCCGCGAAGGGTCTTCATATTCCCCCATCAGGGCATGCCAGTCGGCGACCATAAAAAAACATCTATACTCTTCCTGGAGTTTCGCCCAGTTGGCAAGGGCACCCACAAGATGTCCCAGGTGCAGTTTTCCGGTCGGACGTATACCGCTCAATATGGTCTGCTTCATAAAACACATATGGGACCTGCCCGGCTTTAAATCCGGTGGTCCATAAAAGAGAAAAGTGCCGCCGTTAAAAGAAACACTAAAGTTTCCTGGCGATCCTTTCAATATCAAAGGTTTCTATAACATCGCCTTCCTGGAAAGCGTCGAACCCGCTGAGGGAGATTCCGCACTCGAAATTCTCGTTGACTTCCTTAACATCGTCCTTAAAGCGTTTGACCGAAGAGATCTTACCTTCGTATATCTGTTCGCCGTTGCGCAGCAGCGCCGCGGCGGAATTCCTCTGTATGCGCCCCTTGGCGACCATGCACCCGGCGATGGTTCCGCCCTTGGAAAGACGGAAGACCTTGCGGACGTCGGCCCTGCCCTGGAAGTTCTTCTTTAGTTTCGGCTCCAGCATTCCCTCTATGGCCGCTTTGATCTCGTTTCCGAGTTCATAAATTATATTGTATATCCTTATATCCACGCCTTCTTTGGCGCTTATCTCTTTCGCCATATCGTCCGCGGAAATATTAAAACCCATCACCAGCGCGTCGGAAGCCGCCGCGAGGACCACATCCGAGGAGTTGATGTTCCCGACCCCGGCGTGCATTATCTCCACTTTTATCTCGGTCACGGCGATCTTACCGATGATGTCCTTTACCGCCTCAAGCGATCCCTGCGTGTCGCCTTTGAGGATCAGCCGGAGTTCCTTGACGGTGCCTTCCTTTATCCTGGCGTGCAAATCTTCAAGGCTGATGCGTTTGGGCGCCTTCACCTGGCGCAGACGCTCATCTTCCTGCCTCTTAAGGGCGAGGTCCCTGGCCGCTTTTTCATCGGAGACCACATAAAACTGCTCTCCCGCCTGCGGCACGCCGGAAAGACCGAGCACTTCCACCGGGCAGGACGGCAAGGCGCTTGAAACATTGCGTCCATGATCGTCGAACATAGCCTTCACCCTGCCGTAATACCTGCCGACTATGATCGTATCGTTCAAATTCAGGGTACCTTCCTGGACAAGCAGGGCGCAGACCGTTCCGCGGTGCTTACTTAATTCCGCTTCCAGAACTATTCCCTTTGCCGGCTTATTGGGATTGACCTTCAGTTCCAGCATTTGAGCTTCCAGCAGAATCATCTCCAACAAATCATCTATCCCCTGTCCTGTCTTAGCGGAAACCGGCACGGTAATGGTCTTTCCTCCCCAGTCTTCCGGGTTAAGGTTAAGACCGGCCAGTTGTTTCTTCACCCGGTCGAGGTTCGCCTGGGTCTTATCCACTTTGTTCAAGGCCACGATTATGGAAACCCCTGCGGCGCGGCTGTGGTCTATCGCTTCCACGGTCTGGGGCATAACCCCGTCGTCGGCAGCGACAACCAGCACCACGATATCCGTGACCCCGGCCCCCCTGGCCCTCATCGCCGTGAAAGCCTCGTGACCCGGAGTATCTATAAAAGTGATCTCGCCGTTCTTGAAGGCCACCCGGTAGGCATTCATATGCTGCGTGATACCGCCGTGCTCGGAATCGGCTACCTTGGTCTTCCGGATCGCATCCAACAGCGATGTCTTGCCGTGGTCTACATGCCCCATAAACGTCACTATCGGGGCCCGCGGCTTCAATAATTCCTTTTTATCCGGGGCATTATGCATCCCCAGCGTCATTTCTTCCTGCCCGGGAGCGGGCACGAACTTTAACCCGTACTTGGCGCACAACAGGCTGACCGTCGGCTCATCGAGCATCTGGTTTATGGTAGCCATGATCCGCATATCCATCAGGCATTTCAGCAGCGTCGACGGCTTCTCCTGCATCTTTACCGCCAGGTCCTTGACCGTTATGGGAATATCCAGCTGCAATTCCTTCTGGGGAGCCGGTATTGCCGGCTTACTCTCCGGAGGAGGGACTGCCGCTGCCGGCTGTGCCGCCGGCTTGATATGCCTGGAATCTTTAACGACAGGCTCTGCCGGCTTGACCGGAGGAGGAGTATGCTTAACTTCCGCCGCTGCCGGCTTATGTTCCGCGGCAACCGGCTGCGGGGGGACCGTAACGGGCTTCGATTCCGCTTTTTGCGGACCGGCTTCTTTATCTTTAACGATTGCCGCGGGTGACGCGGTCTTTTCCGGGACCTTTTTGCGCACGACCGCCGCGCGTTTGCGTGCCGGTTTCTCTTCTATCTTGGCGACCGGGGCGGCAACGGCGTTATCGGAAGGCAGCGCCTCTTTCTTCTTCAGGCTGCGCTTCACGGGTTTCACAGCCGTTTTCTCGACAGTCTTCTTCGCGGCAACAACCGTTTTCTTCATATCTTTAGGTTCTTCTTTCTTTTCTTTTTTCGGATCTTTCTTCAGGGTCATATAGGTATAAAGGCAGATCTCCGGCCCGCAAGCCGCTCAAGTATTTCTCTTTATTTATCCAGCAGATCGCGCGCGTCGTTTATAAGCTTCTCCGCCTTTTTCTCTCCTATTCCTTTGACTTTTACCAACGCCTCCGGGGAAGCCCCGGCAATGTCCTTAAGAGAAAGAAAGCCCGCTTCTTTAAGATTGGCGACGGTTTTATCACCGACTCCCGGCAATTCTTCCAACCCTCCGGAGGAAGGTTCTTCCGCGGCCCCGGGGGTAACAGGCTCTCCGGCCGTTTCCTCCGGTAAACCGGCAGGCGCAGCTTCAACAGGCCCGGCCAGGCTGCTCTTTGTCCTGATATCCAGTTCCCAGCCGATAAGCTTGGAAGCCAGCCGGACATTCTGCCCGTGTTTGCCGATAGCCAGGGAAAGCTGGTCGTCGTCCACGATAACCTGCGCCTTCAGATTTTCCTTGTCGAGTTTTATCTCGCTGATCTTGGCGGGCGAAAGCGCCGCCTTGGCGTATTCGCGGATATCGTCGTTATAACGGACTATGTCTATTTTCTCGCCGCCGAGTTCGTTGACTATATTACGCACCCGGTTGCCGCGCATACCGACGCAGGCGCCCACGGAATCCACTTTGTCGTTCTTCGACCAGACGGCTATTTTAGTGCGTTCTCCTGCCTGCCTGGCTATGGATTTTATTTCCACTATCCCGTCGAATATCTCCGGAACCTCAAGTTCGAAGAACTTCTTGACCATATTCGGATGGGCCCTGGAGAGTATTATCTGCGGTCCCTTGGTATCCTTCCTGACTTCCACGACATAAGCCCGTATACGCTGGCCCTGCTTGAATTCTTCGCGGCTGGATTGCTCTCTTTTGGGAAGTATCCCTTCCGCCTTACCGAGCAGGTCCACGACGATATTGCCCTTCTCGAATCTGTAAACGGTCCCGGAAACGATCTCTCCCACCCGTCCGGTGAACTCGCTGTAAATGACTTCCTTCTCCGCCTCGCGTATTTTCTGTATTATCACCTGTCTGGCGGTGGAAGCGGCGATACGGCCGAAATCTATGGAATCGATTTCTTTCCCCTCCCTGAACGCCTTGATCTTGCCGGTCTTGGTGTCTATCTCAACCTTGATATCTTCTTCCTGCTCGGCGTCCAGGACCTTGCGCGCGGCGCTGACCAGCGCGCTCTGCACCGCATCCAGCAGGACTTCTTTCTTTATCCCTTTTTCCCTCTCGAGCTGCTCTATAATCGCCAATAATTCCTGACTCATACCGAAATCACTCCCTATTCCTGTGTAACACCTGCTTTGCCATATTGATAATCCCGAAAGGCACCTTTATGATTTCTCCGCCGATATCGGTTTCCACATATTCTTCACAGACCTGCTTGACGGTACCTTCAGGTTCGACCTTACCGGCAACCGGTTCTTTCAGGAAAAAATGCACAACCGCGCCTTTACATCTGGCGAAATCCTCTTTTTTTCTTAAAAGCCTGTCCGCGCCCGGAGAGGAAACTTCCAGCGTATAATCGAATCCCGGCTCCGCTTCAAAGGCCGCGTCGATGATCCTGACCAGGTCCCTGTTCGCCCCGGCGCATTCATCCATATTTATGCCGCCGTCTTGCCTGTCGGCAAACACTCGCAACGCCAGAGTACGGCCTTCCCTGTGGAAAGAGGTTTCCACTATCACCAAGTCGCCGCGGCTCTTAAAATACTCCTCAACCAGCGCGGTCAAACGCGCTTCCCTGCTCTGTTCATCCATTTTACCAGAAACCCCTTCAAGAATCCAGCACCCTTTTATAAATTTCCTCTTTAGTCCCCAGCTGTTTTTCCCTGCTTCCGCGCGTCTTCAGTTCCAGTTTACCGCTGTTCGCCGCTTCTTTGCCGATAATTATCTGCAGGGGAAAACCCAGCAGTTCCGCGTCGTTGAATTTTATCCCGGCGCGTTCGTCGCGGTCGTCAAGAATGACATCGACACCTTTAGCAGACAATTCATTATATACCTCGTAAGCCTTGGCGGTGATCACGGGATTCGTCATATCCAAAGCGGAGATCACCACCCCGTAAGGGCTTATTCCCTTGGGCCAGATAATCCCGGACTGATCGTGATTCTGCTCTATTACCGCAGCCATCAGGCGCGAAACGCCTATGCCGTAACATCCCATAATGATCGGACGCTGTTTGCCCTCTTCGTCGGTAAAATTGGCCCCCAGCGCGGCGCTGTATTTTGTCCCCAATTTAAAGATGTGCCCGATCTCGAGCGTATTCCGTTTTTCCGTGTGTCCTCCGCAGGACGCACAGGCTTCCTGCTGCGCGGCCGGGTAGGCTTTCGCGCACGCCGGACAGCAGAACACGCTGTCTTCCCCGCTGGCCGCGGCGACCATAAATTCATGGGAAACCTTGCCCCCCATTACGCCGGAATCGGCTTCCACCGCCATTACCTGCAGCCCGCAAGACGAAAAGATGCGCAGGTAGGCGTCGTACATATTGCGGTAATTCTTTTCCAACCCGTCCTCGTCGCGGTCAAAACTATAGGCGTCTTTCATAATGAATTCGCACGCCCTGACCACCCCGAAACGCGGCCTGATCTCATCGCGGTATTTCGTTTGTATCTGATAGAGGACCACCGGCAGCTGCCGGTAGGAATTCACGTTCGCCTTCACCAGATCGGTGATCACTTCTTCGTGCGTCGGCCCCAGGCAGATATGCCTTCCGCGCCTGTCCGTGAACCTGATCATAATCTCCGCTATATCCTTTTCGCGGCCGGACTTCGTCCAAAGATCTATCGGCTGCAAGGCAGGCAACAACAACTCCGCCGCGCCGGCGCTTTCCATTTCGCGCCGCACTACCCGGCAGATATTATTCAAGACCCGCAGGCCTAACGGTAAATAAGAATAAACCCCGGAAACCAGCATACGTATCAATCCCGCCCTCAACATCAACTGATGGCTGATCGATTCCGCTTCCTGGGGAGTTTCCTTAAGAGTCGGTATGAATGTTTTCGTCCATAACATAAGTATCCCTCTCACTCTGCCGGAAAGGCCGGCAGTTTCACCCTGACCGGCTCATCTTTCCGATCTCCGATAAAAGAACGGTCAGGCAATTTTCATATTTTACTTTTCCGGCAGGCACTCCGGATTTGAAAATCAGTCCTTCATTCCTGCCGAAAGCTATGCCGATGTCGGCCGATTTCGCCTCTCCCGGGCCGTTGACCACGCACCCCATCACGGCGATCTTCAGATGCCTGCCGCGGGAAACCGGCATACCGGCAATGGCCCGGCCGAGATCTTTGACTATTCTCGCGAGATTTACTTCACACCTGCCGCAGGTCGGACAGCTTATGACTTCATGACCGAAAGTGCGCGCCCCGGCGGCCTCCAGAATAAGCTTGGCCGCCTTGACTTCCTGTTGCGGGGTATCCGTAAGCGACACCCTTATTGTATCACCGATCCCCCGTAATAGCAATGCCCCGATGGCGACCGACGACTTTACCAGGCCGTGTTCCGGTAGGCCGGTCGCGGTAACGCCCAGGTGTAAAGGATAATCACACAAGCCGGATATCCGGGTGTAGGCGTCCACGGTTTCCCTCGCGGATGAGGCCTTCAGGGAAACCACCATCTGCGACAAACCGTCATCCTCCAGTATACGCAGATACTTCAACGCGCCTTTAACCATCCGGCTGACGGTATTTCCCCTGCCTTCCGGCAATGAACCGGAGTTTATGCCCAGGCGCACGGCTGTGCCGTGCGCAACGGCCGCCTCGGCGATCTCCGCCAGTTTCCTCCTGTCGCTGATATTGCCGGGATTGATCCTGATCTTATCCACGCCGCTGTCGATCGCCGCCAGGGCCAGCCGCCAGTCGAAATGTATATCTGCGACCAAAGGCAAACCTGTCATTTTCTTTATCCTGCGCAGCGCAACCGCGTCCTCATTATCCTTGACCGAAAGCCTGACTATCTCGCACCCCTCTTTTTCCAGAAGGCGCAGTTGGGCGGCCACCTTGCCGACAGCGGAAGTCTTTACTTTTGTCATAGACTGGATGGCGACGGGATTGCCACCGCCTATGGCTATACTGCCGATCTTCACTACCCTCGTCTTTCGCCTGCTCATTCTATTCTCCTATTTACGCCATAGACGATTTAAACTCCGCCAACGGTTAATGTAACCAATAGAACTCACCTGTCTTGATAGGGAGGAAAATCAGGAGATTTCCCATTCGATACCTCCGCCACTGAAGAGAGGCTTTATAGCCGAATACCGGTATTCGGAATTTCTATGCTGCGATTAATGAAAAATGTGCCTGATCCTGTCCCCGAAGAATCTCAAAATATCATTATAAGTCACGAATACCGCCATCACTATAAGCGTGTACATCCCTATATTGCCGACAATACCCTCCGCCCTGTTCGAAAGCGGCCTGCCGCGGAATTTCTCCAGAAGCAGGAATGCCAGATGCCCGCCGTCGAGGACCGGGAAAGGAAGCAGATTGAATATCGCCAGGCTCAAACTTAATACCGCGGCCAGGCTCAACACGGCACTGACGCCGGCGCTCACCGCTTTTGAAGTGATCACGAATATACCGACCGGCCCGGTCACCGAATCGCGCAGAGACAACTTCCCTGTGATCATCCACCAGAATGCCTTGTAGGTAAAGACCGTCAATTCCGCGGAACGCAAGAATCCCTGCCGCACCGATTCGATAAAACCGCGTTTCAATACCGTCGTCTCCTCGGAAGGGCTCACTCCCAGGAAAGCCGCCGCTTTGCCCGCCGATAAATCCGCCGGTCTGCGCCCAACCTGAACATCCAGGAGTAATTCGCTGCCGCCCCTGGCAACCGCCACGCGCACGCTCTTGGCGGACTGCTTCAGACGCATCATCCGCTGGATGTCCTCCCAGTAAGGGGTTTTTTGGCCGTCGATGGAGACGATAACGTCCCCGACAGCTATACCGGCTTCCTTGGCGCCGTAACCGTCCAGCACCTGTCCGACCTTACCGCTGAAAGAAGGATACCCGATCCAGAAAACAAGGATAAAACAAAGTATGCCGGTGATATAATTCATCAACGGGCCGCAGAAGACTATCAACGCGCGTTTGAACACCGGCTGCGCGTAATATTCGTCTTTATTTCCCTTGAATTCTTCCGCGACATCGCCGGCCATTTTCACGAAGCCTCCGAGCGGCACCGCGCAGAGCGAATAGCAGGTACCGTTCACGGTCCTGCTTAATAAAATCGGCCCGAACCCGAGGGAGAAACGTTCCACCCTTACCCCGGCCCGTTTCGCCGTCAGGAAATGCCCCAGTTCATGCACGAATATCAAAACACCGAGCAGGATCACAAACATCGCCAAAGAGAGCATATTCTATTCACGCCTCCCGCGGACAAAGAACGCCGCCTTTTGCCTCGCCCATAAATCAGCGGCGAATACCGCTTCCAAGGAATCGCTTTCCGAGTTTTTATGCGCGTCCATCACCCGGGACACGATCCGGGGTATATCCGTAAATCCGATATTGTTTTCCATAAACGAAGCCACGCACACTTCATTGGCGGCGTTAAGCACTGCCGGCATAGTGCCCGCTTCCCGCGCCGCGCTATAAGCCAGTCCCAAAGCGGGAAATCTTTTGAGATCCGGTCTTTCGAAATTCAGGCTGCCGAGCCCGAAGAAATCGAGCCTGCCGGCGATGTTCCCGATCCTCCGCGGATATGAGAAAGCGTACTGTATAGGAATGCGCATATCCGGAACCGATAACTGCGCCATCACGGTCCCGTCCATAAATTCCACCATCGAATGCACGACGGCTTCCGGATGCACAAGCACATGAATGTCCTCGCAGGAAGCCCCGAACAAATGCATCGCCTCTATGACTTCCAGCCCCTTGTTCATCAGCGTGGCCGAATCCACGGTTATCTTCCTGCCCATTTTCCAGCGCGGATGCCGCAGCACGTCCTTAAGTCCGACGCGGCGCAGTTGAGCCGCCGTCATCCCGCGCAGCGGCCCGCCGGAAGCGGTCAGATAAATCCTTGAGAACCTTTCGACAGGGTTACAGGATAGGCACTGCCAGATCGCGGACTGTTCGCTGTCCACGGGCAGAATACGGGCTTTCTTCTGCGCACAGCGCGCCATAACCAGGCCGCCTGCCATCACCAACGCCTCCTTATTGGCCAAAGCCACATCTATGCCCCGCCCCAGTGTCTCCATCAAAGGTACCAAGGCGGCCGCGCCGCTGACGGCGACCAGCACCATATCCGCCCTGCTCCTGGTAAGCGCTTCCGGAAATCCCCCGCTCCCGGCAAAAACACCCCTGCTGCCTGAACGACGGCTGCGGATAAAACGCTCCGCGGCGTTTTTATCCCCTATCCAGACCGCGGCGGGTTTAAAAATATCCGCCTGACGCCCCAGAGAATCGATATTGGAATTGGCCCCCAGGCCGGCCAAACGAAAGTGCCCGGGATGCTTCTTGATCACCTCCAGCGCGCTGGTGCCGATCGAACCGGTCGAGCCCAGTATAAAGATACGTTTCATAATCGATCCTCCCCGGACTAATCCTTCGGCGGAGTTTATCCTGAACTCGTCGAAGGGCGGGTTTTCTTTCCTGCATTATTATCCGCCGCGAAGATTGGCGAGGTTGAGCCCGCGGTTAAAATACCGGCAACGGCTATGGTAACAAAGTCAGTGTCGGCTTTCGGTTACGGTAACGTGAAAAAACCGTGACCGATTGACGATAAACGAAACCGGTATCGTGCCCCTTACCGAAAGACGATCGTTATCCCGGCATTCGGAATTCTGCGCTCCGATTAACGGTATGTATTGAATGTCAGGTAAAAATAGAAAACGGGAGCGGTAAAGATCAGGCTGTCCACGACATCCAGTATGCCGCCCATACCCGGGAAAAAGTTACCGGAGTCTTTAACCTGGCAGTCGCGTTTAACGAGAGATTCTGAAAGGTCGCCCAACTGGGCCAGTATACCGAGGCTGACGCCCAGGAACAAAAGGTGCGCCAATGTCAGCGGCAGCTTGAATAATACGCCGCTTATCACTCCCGCGGCCACGCTGAACAACAACCCTCCGGCCGCGCCTTCCACCGATTTACGGGGACTGATGCGCGGAAGCAAAGGGGTCCTGCCGAAACGGCTGCCGAGAAGATACGCGCCTATATCCCCGCCTTTAGCGATCAGCAAAAGCATAGCTATAAGACGCAGCCCGCCGTCCATATAACGTATCTTTATAAGAAAACTCAAAAACCAGGCTATATAAATTATCCCGAAGATGGTGACCGAGATATCCACGATCGCCCCGGAATTGTCCCTGCGGCTAAACTGCAGGATGATCAGCGTCAACAGTCCCGCGGCCAAAAAGAACAGTTCCCAGCCGCGCGTCAATTCGAAACGCAACATTATCGACAAGGGGATCACCGCCCCCACCAGCATACCGAAACGCTTATATATCTTCAGTCCTTTTTTCTCCAGCATACCGAAGAATTCACTCAACCCGGCGGCCACGATGAAGGTAACGGCCAAGCCGCAGATCCAGTCCACCGCCGCGGCGGCGACCGTGCCCGCGATGAGCAAGAAAGAACTGAATACCCTTTTCTGCAGCGTACTTCTGCCTTCCAGTGTCAGCATTCTTCCCCGTCTTTCTAAATTCTACCGAACCTGCGCTGCCTGCGCGTGTAACTCTTTACGGCTTTCTCGAATTCCTTCACTCCGAAATCCGGCCAGAACGTTTCGCTGAAATACAACTCGGCGTAAGAAAGCTGCCAGAGCATAAAATTACTCAAGCGCATTTCCCCGCTGGTGCGTATGAGCAGGTCCGGATCGGGAATGCCGGCGGTATAAAGATATCCGCCGAACTTCTCTTCGTTCAATTCCTCCGCTCCGGTGCCGCGATTCAAGACGTCCAACGCGTATTTCCTGGCGGCATCCATAATTTCCTGCCGGGAGCCGTAATTAAAAGCCAGCACCACGTTCATTCCGGTATTAGCGGCCGTCTTCGCCTGAAAATTATCGAGTTTATCACAGAGGTAACGCGGCAGGTTATCTTTCTTGCCTACTACGCGGAACCTGATGTTGCGGCCCTGCAGCTTATCCGCCCTGCCGGTCAGGAAATTATACAGCAGTCTCATCAGCATACTGACTTCCTGCTTCGGCCTGGACCAGTTTTCCGTGGAGAACGCGAACAGAGTAAGCGTCTTGACGCCCATACGGGAAGCGGCGTCGACTATTTCCTCCACTCTTTTTACGCCTTCGCGGTGGCCGCGGCTGCGCGCTAATCCGCGTTTTTCAGCCCAGCGCCCGTTGCCATCCATTATTATCGCGACATGCGCGGGTATATTATTCATCTTGCTTAAGATCCGTCTTACGCGTGAACCCGGTAATCTATTTCAGGGAAGATATTATCCGAGTGCTCGATCTCGGACAGCCATTGTTCGTCAACGTTATTGGATTTTATCTCTTCGTAGAGTCGCCCGAAACGCAGCAGATGCTCCTTAGTACGCTTTACCGCGTAAGGCACGTGCGTGCCGGTGCCCATAATAAACGCCCAATCCGAACTCTGCGCCAGCAGAAGTTCCCGCAAAGCCTGGTTCAGGGCGCGGCGTTTCAGGCCGTGGGACTCGGGATGATTAACGGAAAGTTCCGTCATCTGTTCCGAAGCGGCGTGTAAATGCCTGTAGATCCAGTCATTGCACCCCTGCACCCACATCTCGCTGTAACCCTTCCAGCCCCAACTGGACATCGACGGAGTGACCACCTGGTTACGCGGATTCTCGTTCAGATATTCCGAAGGCGTGATCATACGTATGGTCTTCTGATCGTAATAAACCTTGCGCATCAGATAATCAAGCCACATCGGGCCTTCATACCACCAGTGCCCGTACAATTCGGCGTCATAAGGAGAAATTATCAACGGTTTCTTATGCATCGCCCCGTAAAGATATTCAACCTGCTGCTGCCGGTTGAACATAAAATTTCCGGCATGGGAAGCTGCCTTCTCCCGTGCCATATCGGGATCATACGGCTGTTTATTGGAACTGCCGGTAATACGGTAATATTTTATCCCGGTATTGATCCTGATCCCATCCGGATGTATGTAATCTTTTATATAGTCATAATCGAGGTCGAATCCGATGTCGCGGTAGAATTCGCGGTAATAATAATCCCCCGGGTACCCTTCGATGGAAGACCAGACCTGTTTAGACGATTCCAGGTCCCTGCCGAAACAGGCCACCCCGGATTTACAGTAAACCGGCGCGAAGACCCCGTATTTCGGGCGCGGCGTCCCGTGCAGCACGCCGTGCGCGTCCGTGAAGAAATAACGTATTCCCGCCTCGCGCAAAATCTCGTCGTCATTGGGATTATAGCCGCATTCCGGAAGCCATATGCCGCGCGGTTTGCATCCGAAAGCCTTTTCATAACTGGCAGCGGCCACCTTCACCTGCGCCCGGATCGACGGTTTGACCACATCCATCATCGGAAAGAAGCCGTGAGTGGCGCCGCAGGTTATTATTTCCAGTTTGCCGGCGTTCTGAAAATTACGGAAGGCATTCACCAGGTCGCGGTGATAGAACTCGAATGTATCCCTGGCGCGGCAAAAGGTATTCAGATACATAATCGCCAGTTTCTGGAACTGCGGCTCCCATCTCGTTCTTTCCACCTCTTTATGGGCGAGTTCTATTAAAAGGCTGATATGTTTTATGTAACGGTCCTGCAAAAGCCGATCCTGCAACATCGCGGTCAGGGTCGGGGTCAACGACATTGTCAGGCGGAAATCGACCTTATCCCGCAACAGGCCGTCCATCATCCAGATCAGGGGTGTGTAAGTCTCGGTGATCGCCTCGTAAAGCCAATCTTCTTCAAGAAAATCTTCATGCTCCGGATGCCGGACAAAAGGCAGGTGACTGTGCAATACGAGACACAAATACCCCTTATTCATTTATCCCCCTTATGCTGATAGTTAAGGAAATCTATCTGTTTTGAGGCATTCAGGTTATCGCCTCCGTACCCGGGACCCTGGCTGCAGGCGTAAAAAAGAGCGTTTTCGGATCCCTGCGGAAGGGACATCGGCTCCGGGACCGGATCCGCCGCCCGTTGCCGCCGCGAGGCGCGGTTTATTTAGTTTCGCGAGATACTATCGGAGTAATTGTCCTCTCTTCTTCGCCGTCGGCGGAAACTCCGCGCACCGGTATCACCTGGGTACCGTCCGGAAGCGCAAAACGGAGAGAAAAAGAACCGTCCGGTCTTAATTTGACCGGAACTCCCTGCACCGTAACCTTGGCATCCGGCTCGGTGGCACCGTAAAGTATCAATTCGGTATTGACCACCATCCAGAACTTTCTGCCTTTGGCCTGCTCCCTGGGCTTGACCGGACTGCCAGCGGAAGAAAGCCCGGGAGAAGAAAGTATCCCGGAAAACAACTCCCGCTTGATCCTTTCCTGCCAGGCTTTGCCTATCGGGGAACTCTGCCCGAAACCGAACCCCATACCGTAAAGTCGGGCGAACAACTCCTCGGGGACCATCCATTCCTCGTCGGTTATCCAGGACGGACCGTCCAGCGGGGTGCTGATCACGTTTGAACGCAGGATGGTTATGAACTCTCCGTTGGGAAGCCTTAACCCCAGGTCCACGCACCATGAGCGGCCGGCTTCCTGGACGTGTATATACCAGCTTAAAGCGTCCGGCCCGACCTCGATATCGAAATATTTATGCGCGTTGCGGCTGTTGAAGACGATGTTGCTGACGTCGTAAATTCTTAAGACCTTTTTCGCTTTGTAGAAATCGTCACCGAGACGACCGCGTAAAGCGTCATACGTGCCGGGAATGACCTCCCAGTAGGAATATATCCAATGCGGGTCCCTGGGGTGGATTATCAGTCTGTCTTTGCCGTATGAAGCGGGCAGTTCCGTAGGCATTGACCGCAGGGAAGAACGCACGGCTTCGGGAGTGGAGAACTTCATCTTGCCCACTGCCGTTTCGCTCACGCCCAGTATTTCTTTCTCCTGCGATAATACGGCTTGTTTAACGACGGCTCTCCTCGACGGCTTGACCGGCGGTTTCTTCGGCGCGTTCTTCCTGGCCGCTGGCGCAGGACGTTTGGCGGCGGCCGCCGATTTTCCCCTGGCGATTATCTTTTTGACACCGCTCTTGATCTTACGCAGAATAGCCATAAAACCCTCCCTTCAAACAAAAAGGGGATTAGTAAATCCC
>Ga0310040_1000551_pt1 | contig 33823 bp, 31 predicted proteins | sample EPASupsiteHSE623_FD_200237 | JGI IMG/M metagenome (GOLD analysis project Ga0310040, IMG submission 200237) | Bioremediated contaminated groundwater from EPA Superfund site, New Mexico - Sample HSE6-23 (v2) (version 2) | ecosystem: Environmental > Aquatic > Deep subsurface > Groundwater >... | reverse complement strand
GAGAACCGATAAGCCAGACCAGCAACCCGTTCATGAGAAAGACGAGCAGCGGAAAGAGCAGAGGATGGAAGCGAACGGAGAAATTGACCAGGGGCGGGATGAGAAAGCTGTTTGCCAGTCCCAAAATGAGCACAAAGAAGACTGCGCCTACCAGGGTTCCAACGGCGAGGCCGGAAATACTGAGGCTTAGCAAACCAAGGACGCTGACCTGGACGGTAAGGCTGATCAGAGCAATGGCTAAATACTCGATCAGATTGCGCTTATTCTCCTGGACGGAATCTGCTTTGCTCATTTCAGTTTCCCGACAAATAGCTTCAACGCTCTAACGCTTCAACTTTTGCAAATACTATAGAACATGCGGTCTTATAGCTTTCGACTTCGACAAATGCTTCTGCCAGTTAAAAAAAATGATTTTGTTAACAACCGACCTCTTTTCAAGCAGCCTATCTTGGAATCAGGGAGATCTCCACCACCAGATCGTTATAATCGCGGTCCCTCAGCCCGTAGAGATCTTCCCAGCGGAGCAGGCATTTGCTGGCGCTCAGCGGCAGCTTGATCACATGCACTCTCGCATCCGGATTGCGGTTGCTGTCTGTGTAATATGTTTTTCCGTCGTCTGTCATCAGGGCGAAGATCAGCCTCGTTCCTGCCTCGTATTCGCCTACTTCAAAACTCCTGCGCAGATTCGCGTTGGTGGCATCGAAGAGCTTCCTTGCATTCGGCTGATAGATCCAGAACTGATTGGCCTTGAGGGTGCTCTTGCTGACGAACCTGGCCACTACGAGGCATTTCCTGGGTAAAATTATATCATCGACGCTTGTAGGAAGAGTCTCCACAGTGACGATGAGGTCCTTATAATCCTTATTCGTCAGGCCAAAGGACTCCTCCCAGCGCAGGTCCCACTTGTTATAGGCCGTGGGAAGCTTGCGGACATGGCTCAGAGAGTCGGGGTTCATCACCTGATCGGTATAGTATGTGTAGCCGCTCGCCGCCTTCATGGAGAATGTCAGCTTATTACCGGATGAATAGGCTCCCAAATCCACGATCTTACCCACAGCATCGCTGGCCTGGAAGATCAGCTGATCCTGGGGCGAGCTGAGACGCAATTCGCGGAAGGACGATGCATTCTTACTCTTCAGGGTTGCAAAGACCCTTCCGTCTTTGGATAATGCTATATCCTCTGTGTTCGGGCTGAAGACCTCTATCTCCATGACCACGTCATTGTAATCTTTCTCCCCCAAGCCGTAGAGATCCTCCCAACGCAGTTCCCACTTGTAGGTCCCGGTCTGAACCTTCTTGACGTGGTCGCAGGCATCGACGTTGAGGGACTGATTTGTATAATAGGTATTGGATGAATTTCCATCCGATGCCTTCAGGGCCAGGGTGAGCCGGGAGCCTGAGGAGAATGTCCCCACCACGAAGGGTTTCCCGATCTGAGACGCCTCCGCCTTGAAGAGCAGTTTCTCATTGGGATAGCTGAGATAGATCTCATCGGCAAGAGCAGTGTTGATCTCCTTGAGGCGGGCGATGACCCTCCCCTCTTTGGGCATGATCAGATCATCGTCTGTGGTAAACTGCACGGCATAAAAGGCAAAGCTGGTTCCCATGCCACACTCGCCGTACTTGATCCTGAACCACCCGCGATCGCCCCATTCCGTGCTCCAGCTGTTCTTGCAGATCCAGTACCCGCCCGCATCATTGTAGCCCACGATGCAGATGGCGTGGTTTCCGAGAAAGCCGCCGCTGGCGTTCTGATAGATCCCGCCCGTATAGTAGTAGAAGTCATCATAAACATATAGGCCGGACATGATGGGGCCTTTGAGGGCGAGCCATTCCTTGGCCTGAGCCGCCCCGGACAGGGTCTTCCAGCTCTCGATCTTCACAATGCGCTGATCTCGGTTTGCACAGGATTGACTCTGATAGCTGTTGTAGGGCCAGCAGGCTTCATCTGGAATGCCGCTGTTGCGGGCGTAGTTCAAAGCGGGCGCGAAATTCCAGCCTCTCTGGCAGCAAGCCCCGCAGCCCCGGAAGAAGAGGTCCGCCTCGGAGAGATTGGGATTTGCGGCGGAAGTCCTCTGGAATATCTTTAAGTTGGCCTCGATCATGGCCACGGTGGCGAAGGCAACACATGCTCCGCAGCCGCTCTGGTTGCGGATGGGCGTGGTCCAGTTGGTGCCGTTAACCGATCTCCAATCCCAGCCGGATGGATAGACGAAGACGCGCCCCTGGCGGATAATGAAAGCCTCTTCGCGGCTTGTCATCTCCTGGACCTTCTTCATCTCCTCTTCCGGAATCGCCAGGCCGAGGTACTTCATCTTCTCTTCGGGAGAGAGCCCGGAGAAGATCGTGGCACCGGCCGTCCAGGATTGTCCTTTTTCAAGTATCTTATTTTGTAACAGCTTAATCTCATCATCCGCCATCGCAAGACCCCCGATTTAGCTTAGGCGGAGGATACATAAATATCTTACGTTTTTTTCTTATACTATGATAATCATTTGTGCCTTCGCTCCTCGAAGCCGGATGAAGCAAAAATGTAGATATTTATCGTGAAATAACGGGAGAGTAATTGCCAAAGAAATGCAAAATATTCCGGAAATTATTCTCGCTCGAAGCGCCTATCCTCCTGTGAATCCGCCTAATGACAAATTCTGATTGAACTTAAGAAAGAAAGTTATTAATATCGAGCCGTCATCCAGTATTTGAGAGAATAGGGGAGAATTCATTTCTATGGAGGTTATCGTCAAGCGATCCAAGAGGCGCAAAAAGACCATCCAGGCCAGGATGGTGCAGGGCCGCATGGAGGTTTTGGCTCCCGCGCACATCTCGGACGCTGTCCTGCAAGACCACATCTCGCGCCTGAAGGCGAGGATGGCAGAGCGGGAATCCCCGCGCAGCGACGATCATTTGCAGGCTCGGGCCGGCCTTCTCAACCAGAAGTACTTCCAGGGAGCCTTGACCTGGAACTCCATTTGCTATTCCGCGCGCCAGGAGCACAGGCGCGGCTCTTGCAGCTTTCATGCCAAGACCATCCGGATCAGCGAGAGGCTGGCAAAGTATCCTCAGTGGGTGGAGGATTACGTGATCGTGCACGAGCTGGCACATCTCCTGGAGCCGAACCACGGCCAGGAATTCAAGGCGCTGGTGAGGAGGTATCCGCTGGCGGAAAGGGCCATCGGATTTCTCATGGCCACGGAAGCACTGGACCGCCGCCAAGCCTAGGGGTCGCAGGAGCAAAGTTTCGGAATTCGAAATTCTTAGCAAGAAGACTTATCCCTCATTATTCCAACTATTCTTCTGATGTCCGGACCTGCTTTGCAAAGAGATCCAAATGTGTTTGGTGAAAGGAGTCACGATGAAGCGATGGATACGTCCACTGAGAGCCGCCCATTGATTTCCAGGAGCCTTCTCTTCGGCAACCCCGACCGGATCACCGCGCGCATCAGCCCGGACGGCTCCCGGATGAGCTTCCTGGCTCCGCATAACGGCGTCCTCAATGTCTGGGTGGGGCCGTCCGGCGACCCGAAGAGCGCAAGGCCCGTGACCAACGATGCCGTTCGCGGCATTCGCAGCTACGCCTGGACTTTTACCAGCCGCCACATCATTTATCTGCAGGATAAAAACGGGGACGAGAACTGGAGGATCTTTTGCGTTCTCCTCGAGAGCGGTGAGATCAGGGATCTAACGCCTTTCGAGGGTGTGCGCTCTCAGATCCAGGCTCTCAGCCCCAAGTTCCCGCAAGAAGCCATCATCGGCCTCAACAAGCGGGACCCCGAGTACCATGATCTCTTCCGGCTGAATATCGAGACGGGCGAGCTGAAGCTCTTCCTGGAGAACCGCGAGTTCGCGGGGTTCGATATCGACGACAATTTTCATCTGCGCCTGGCCTCCAAGATGACCGTGGATGGCGGAACGGAGGTCTTCCGGCGAGCGGAAGACGGCTGGGAGAGCCTCTGGAAGATCGGCCAGGAGGACGCCCTTACCACGGGCACGATCGGATTCAACAAGGACGGGACAGGGGTTTACCTGATCGACAGCCGCAACAGGAACACGGCAGCGCTCTACACCTTCGGCCTGGATGATTTGAATAAGACTCTCATCGCCGAAGACCCTCGCGCTGATTTTGGCGGCTTCATGATCCATCCCACGGAGAAGAATGTGCAGGCGGTGGCCTTCAACTACGAGAGGCTGCACTGGAAAGTCATCGATCCGTCCGTTGCCGCAGACTTCGATCATCTCAGCCGGCTGGGGGACGGCGATATGACCGTGGTGAGCCGAACCCTGGACGATCGATCGTGGATCGTGGCCTACGCCGTGGACGATGGGCCTCTTCGCTACTACTTCTATGATCGGAGCCAAGGACTGGCCACCTTCCTCTTCACGGACAAAGAGAAGCTGCAGGGCCAGCCACTGGCCAAAATGCACCCCGTGGTCATAAAGGCGCGGGACGGCCTGGATCTGTTAAGCTACTACACCTTGCCCAAGGAGAGCGACCGCAACGGGCGACCAGATCGCCCGCTGCCGATGGTCCTGCACGTGCACGGCGGGCCCTGGACGCGGGACTGTTGGGGGCTTGACCCCATTCATCAATGGCTGGCCGATCGCGGCTACGCCGTCCTGAGCGTCAACTTCCGCGGCTCGACCGGCTTTGGCAAGAGCTTCATCAATGCCGGAAACCTGGAATGAGGCAGGAAGATGCACGACGACCTGGTCGACGCCGTGTTCTGGGCGGCCACGTCCGGCATCGCCGATCCGGAAAGGGTCGCCATCATGGGCGGGAGCTATGGCGGCTATGCCGCGCTGGCCGGGCTCACCCTCACGCCGCAGCTGTTCGCCTGCGGCGTGGACATCGTCGGTCCCTCCAATCTGATCACGCTGCTGGAGACCATCCCGCCTTACTGGAAGCCCGCCATCGAGCAGTTCACCACCAGAGTGGGTGACTTTCGCACGGAGGATGGCCGGGCATTGCTTAAAGAGCGCTCGCCACTGACGTACGCCGACAGGATCGAGCGGCCCCTGCTCATCGGCCAGGGAGCCAACGATCCACGGGTCAAGCGGAACGAGTCCGACCAGATCGTCAGAGCAATGCAAGAGAAGGGGCTGCCCGTGACATACGTCCTCTACGCAGACGAGGGCCACGGCTTCGCCCGGCCCCAGAACCGCCTCTCCTTCTACGCCATCGCCGAAGCATTCCTGGCTGAGCATCTGGGCGGCAGTTTCGAGCCCATCGGGCAGGATCTCCGCGGCGCGAACCTGAGCGTGCCCGCAGGCGCAGATGAGGTGCCGGGGCTGGCGGAGGCTCTGGGAAGCAAGCAATGACCGCTTATTTTTAATATCCGCTTCAAATTTTAATTTATTTATTTTCCGTTGCTCTAAAATAGCCGCCCATGATACACACGGCATCCGCAGCACCGATCTGCTCGAACTGCTGGCAGGGCGTTCCCTGGTAGCAGGGCAGGTGATGGATGGTGCAGACCGCCACGTCTCCCCCGTAAGTGAGATGAGGACAGACGTCTCCGGCGGGCTTGAAGATCATGCCTTGCGGATCATGAGGATCGAGGGTGCCGTCTAGTAGAATCGACCCCGGATTGATCACGAAGATGTCCAGATAGCGGCAGCATTTGCCGCAACGCAGGCAGATCATAATGGACCGATAAGAATGGTGAGCCTGTAGATTATCATTGTGCTCTCTTGCATTTGCTATGAGTCGAGAATGAATTGAGTATTCCAGAGTATCTGAAAAATCATTCCAATGCTATGGGAAAGCTCGGTAATAGATTTAAGACATTGGAGCCAATTATTTGCCGAGGAGAGACATGAGAATTCTGATGCCCCTGGCAGAGGGTTTCGAGGAGATTGAGGCCGTCAATGTCATCGACATTTTGCGGCGTGCCGATGTGGAGGTCGTGACAGCCGGCTTGAAAGAGGGACTAGTGCAGGGCTCTCATAAAGTTTCGGTGCTGCCCGATACCAGCCTGGACAAAATTGACTTCAGAGATTTCGACGGCCTGGTTCTGCCCGGCGGCTCGCCCGGCTTCATCAACCTGGGAAACGACGAGCGCATCCTGACCGCGGTGCGGGAGATGGACAGGGCGGGAAAATACGTCGCCGCTATATGCGCGGCGCCATCGGTTCTCATCAAGGCCGGAGTCCTGCAGGGCCGCAAGGCCACGGTCAGCCCCTCCGGCAAAGCCCAGGTAGCGGCGTGTGCCAGGTTTTCCGAAGACCGGGTGGTGGTGGACAAAAACCTCATCACCAGCCGCTCTCCGGGGACGGCCCTGGAGTTCGCCCTGCGCCTGGTGGAGGTCTTCGTGGGCAGGGAGAAGATGCTGGAGATCAAAGCGCAGACGCTGGCCCATTGCGACGGGGATTAGGCGGCAGGAACTGATGCTGAAAACTTCGATTTGGGATTAAAGGGAAATTGAGCGGCCCGGAGCCTAAATCAAAGGCTCAGGCTGCTTGCCTTCCGGTGCCAGCGGCAGGCCTGCCCGATGCATGACCAGGCTTTCCGGGAAGTGCAGAGCGCGGTTCAGGATCAGCCGCTTTCCCTCGTTCGTGAGGGCAAAGACGGGAATGGAGATGCCGATCTGCAGCTTTGCCGCTCTTCCCACGATATCCCGCACCGCCCGTGAGGCGCAGGACCAGACGATGTCGCAGCTCTCCGCCAGCGCCCCGGCCTCCGGCTCGCTGATGCCGGTGGTGTGAACGGCAAGGATGAAGGGCCGCACGCCCAATTTCTCCCCCAGCTCCCGCAGAGCTTCGGCGTCGCATGCTCTGTTGCCCGCCACGGTTACGGCGATCTTCTTGAACCCTGCCGCCACCGCCTTCTCGAAGCCCCGGACTTGATCGATGCAGCATTGCCGGTCGAGAAGCAGACATCCTCTCTCCTCAAGTCCGTCTTGTACCTCTTTTATCGCCCCGGTCTTGACCAGGCCGGTCATGTGGGCCCCCACGGCCTGCAAGACCTCCGGCCTTGCCGTAATGAGTGTGCCCGCGCCCTCGCAGACGAGCACAGCCGCGTCCACCAGTCCCTCGCTCATGGCGTCCATCAGGATCTCGGAAGCCCCGAAGCTTACCGGCTTCTCTCGCAGCTCCAGGACTCTTTGCGGGCCGTACATGCCAAGCTCCTGCATGTGCCTTTGCAGTGTTTTCGCCACCGTCTCGCGGCTCTCGATCTCGATACCGTAAAGAGCGGCCCTCAGGGGACAGAAGCGAACCCGCGGCTCGGTGAGCACCTCGATCTTTCCATCCTTCACCCGGATGAGGGCTCCGGCCATCTCCAGCAGATGCTCGGTCATTCTCGTGATGTAAAAAGAGGGATTTCTCTGGGCCTGCTCCGGGTTCAGGCCTTCGGCTCCAGCCTTCTCCTCACCGATTCCGCATGAGCCTTCAGTCCTTCCGCCTCGGCCAGAGTCGTTATCGTCTCCTCCAGCCCCAGCAGACCCTCGTCGGTGATCATCTGCACGGTGATCTTCTTGGTGAAGTGATCCACGTTAAGCCCTGAGAAGACCCTGGCATAGCCGGAGGTGGGAAGCACGTGGTTCGTGCCGCTGGCGTAGTCGCCCGCAGCCACGGGCGTGAAGCCTCCCAGGAAAACGCTGCCCGCGTTGTGGATGAAACGCAGGGTGCCCATGGGATCGTGGGTGATGATCTCCAGGTGCTCCGGAGCAAAGGCGTTGGCGAAGTCCACGGCCTCGTCCAGATCATTGGCCACCAGAACCGCGCTGTGGTCCAGGCTCTGCAACACAATATCGCTGCGGGCAGCGGTCGCGGACTGGATCTTCAGCTCCTCGGCCACGGCGCTGGCCAGGAGATCGTCCGTGGCTACCAGAACGGATATCGACCTGGGATCGTGCTCGCCCTGGGCGATCATGTCTGCGGCGATGACGCCGGGATCCGCCGTCCGGTCGGCGATGATGAGAACCTCGCTCGGGCCTGCCGGAAAGTCGATCTCTGCCGTGCCCCGCACCAGCATTTTGGCGGCAGTGACATAGACATTCCCAGGCCCCACGATCTTGCTGACGCGCTCTATGGTCTCCGTGCCAAAAGCCATGGCAGCGACGGCCTGAGCGCCTCCCAGCTTGTAGACTTCATCGGCACCGGCCATGTCGGCGGCGACGAGGGTGAGAGGCGTGATCGAGCCGTCCGATTTGGGGGGCGTGCATACTACTATCCGTGAAACGTCCGCCACCTTGGCCGGGATCACAGTCATGAGCGCGGAGCTGGGATAGGCGGCCCGGCCACCCGGAACGTAGGCGCCCACGGAGTCCAGGGGCACGACCTTCTGACCCACGGAAACGCCCGCGGCTACCTCGGTCATCCAGAATTCGTGCTCCTTTTGGGCGGAGTGGAAGGCAAAGATGTTGTCCGCCGCCTGGGCCAGAGCCTCCAGGAGCCGCTCGTCCACTGTATCGTATGCGGCATCGATCTCTTCCTGGCTCACTCGCAGATCATCGAGCTTTGCGCCCTCGAACTTCTCCGTGTACCTGAAGAGGGCTTCATCTCCCTTCGACCCGACCTCCACAAGTATCTCGTTCACATCGGCGATTACATCCTGAATGCCCACCTCTCGAGAGAAGAGGCCATTCATATCCTCATCCTTCAGCTCTTCCAGCCTCTTGAATATCATCTTCCCTAAACCTCCATTCGCCGTTTAGCTCATGCCCGTTTTCAGAATCAGAATTTGTTATATTTATATGAAATAATGTATTATGATTTTTCGTGAATTGTCAGTTATTTAAATTATTTTAATTACTTAAATATTGAATTTCTAATCTCCCGAATCAGGCAGAGGTGCTTCTGCCCCTCTGCACCCTGTAAAGGGAGGTCACCCTCCCCAGAGTGTCGGCCTCTTCCAGGGACTTGTCATCCCGAACCGTGACCAATCTCGGGAAGCGCAGGGCATATCCGGAAGAGTAGTTGGGGCTCTTCTGAATCTCCTCGTAGGCCACCTCGAAGATCACCGCCGGTTTCAGCTCCACTTCCATGCCCTTCTGGACCACGATCATATCCCTGAACATCTCGGTGAGGTCCGACAATGCCTCATCGGTCAGGCCCGTGGCCACCCAGCCCACATCCAGGATGCGGCCCGTCTCCGTCTCCATGCAGCCTAGGCGATAGGAGCCGAGGAAGCTGGCCCTCCTGCCCTCGCCCCACTTCGCGCCGATCACCACCAGGTCGAGGGTCTCCATCACCGGCTTGATCTTCAGCCAGTTCTTGCCCCTCTTTCCCGGCGCGTAGACCGAAGAAGGATTCTTGAGCATCAGGCCCTCGTGGCCCGCCTCCAGTGCCTTCCGATAGATCGCCTCAACCTCCTTCGCGTCGCCGGAGAGGACCTGATCGGCAAGCAGATCCGGGTCTGCAACCTCTTGCAGGAGCTTTCTTCGTTCCGTCAGAGGCAGATCCAGCACGCTTCTGCCATCCAGATAGATGATGTCGAAGAGAAACAGACGCAGAGGAATCTGGGCGGCGAGCTTTTCCACATCATATTTTCTGCGAAACCGCTTCAGTATCTGCTGAAACGCCACAGGCCGCCCGTCTTTTCCCATGGCCACGGCTTCCCCGTCTAAAATTGCTTTCCTGGCCCGGATGCGGCTCTTGGCTGCCGAGACGATCTCCGGCAAAGAGGCGGTCACGTTCTCCAAACGCCGGGTGAAGATGCGAATCTTCTGGCCGTCTTTATGAATCTGCACGCGAGCGCCGTCATACTTCCATTCGACGGCTGCAGTGCCGAGCTCCAGCAACGCCGCCGGGATGCCTTCGGAAAGCTGCGCCAGCATCATCTTGATGGGATGGTTGAGCATGACGCCAAGCTCCGAGAGCGTCCCCTTCCTGGCACTCACCGCCACCAGTCCCATATCGTTGGTGAGGTTGTAGCTCCGCTCCACGTCCTCTGCAGATCTGGAAAACGCCTTGGCGATGGCGTCCCGCGCTCCGCCTTCGCCAATTCCGATTCTCATGTCCTCGATGGCCAGACGGGCGATGTAGCGGGCTTCCAGGGGCGTGGCTTGAGAGAAGAGGAACTGCAGGTTCTTGATCTTGGCATCCTGGCTCTTCCTGCCGGAGGCTTGGGCCACTGCCAGGAACCTTGAGTAGACATCCGAGATGGAGAGCGTCTCCCCGCCTAAAAAAGCGGCAAACCCGAGGGGCCTCCTCTTCTCCACCACCCCGGCAGCCACCAGACCGGGGTCGCCGGTGGCACGCAGCATCTCCGAGATCTGCTCGCCCGGGCAGCCGCAGGCGCGCGTCAGAGCCTCATAAAGAATGCTCGGGCCCACGCCCAGCACCAGATCCGTGCTTGGTGCAAAGACCACGCCCATGATGAAGTTGGAGGCCACGGCAAGCTCTGCCTCATCGAGCTCCCCCAGGAACGCGCTGGCTAGGTCGATCTTCTCCAGGGAGCCGGAAACGCTCTCCACCTTCTGGCAGAGCTCTGCGAAGCTGATGAAGCCGGTCATGTTTGGTTTTTAGCCTTTTGCCGCACCCTTAGAATATGGTATCGATGCGCTTGGTTCGATAGATGCTGATGATATCCGTCAGGATGGCGGAAGCCGTCTCGATGGACCCGGCACCAAGCCCGGATACGGTTATGGTCCCGGAGAGATCCGTGTAGATGGCAGCCGAGTTCAGGGTTCCGGATACAGCGATGGGGCTGTCCAGCGGCACCAGGGTGGGCCGCACGGTCAGGGCGGGTACATCTCCGATGAGCTTGATGGCATAGCCCCGCTTCTTGGCGAGGGCCAGTGCCTCGGGCGTAACGCCGGTGATGCCGGTCACATCCACATCGCTGTACTTCACGTTCATGTTGAAGAGGGAATTGGCCAGTATCACCACTTTTCCCGCCGTGTCCACGCCTTCCACATCGTAGCTGGGATCGGCCTCGGCAATTCCCATATCCTGGGCCTCGCTCAGAGCGTGAGTGTAAGCTATGCCCTCCTCGGTCATGCGGGTGAGGATGTAGTTGCAGGTGCCGTTGAAGATGCCCCGAATGCCGTAAATGTTGTTTCCGACGAGCGTGCGCTCCACCAGGCTGATGAGGGGCATGGTACCGCCCACGGTGGCCTCAAACTTCATCATGACGCCGTTGTCCTCAGCCAGCTTCTTGAGCTTGCTGTAGGATACCACCAGGGGACCTTTGTTCGATGTCACCACGTGCTTGCCGCTGGAGAGGGCCGCTTCCATATGGCCCAAGCCCGGCTGGCCGTGAATGATGTTGGTAGGTGTGACCTCGATCATCAGATCCGAGTCGATGGCGGAGATGGCCTCTTTGCCCTTCATGCTCGATGTGGCCACATTGGCCAGGGTCCTTTCGCCCAGGATCTTGTCGGCATCGATTCCATCCTCGGCCAGGACGGTTCCGGTGTGGTCGCTGACGCTGATCAGCACCAAATTCAGCCCCATATCCCGGAGCACCTTCTTCTTGCGATTCAGAACATCGACCACGCCGTGTCCCACAATGCCGTAACCGACCAGGGAAATCTTAACATCTCTCATACTGCCTCAGCCTCGATGGGCTCAATGACGAGCAGCTTCTTCTCTTTGCCGACTTCCCGCAGGATGGTCAGGGCCTTCTGGATCTCCGCCTTGCCGGTGGCGCGGATCTTCATGAAGGCGGACGACGGCTCGTCCACGCCCGGCATGGTCAACGCCAGGTCCATGACCTCGGCAAAGCCGGTGGAGTCTATCCGCTTGACGGTATCGCCAAGGTCGCTGTCCAGCACATGTCCGACCAGCACCACGGATACAGACTCCATGAAACGATCCTCTCCCGCCCGAACCACGGAGATGCCGCTCTCTATGAGCTTAGTCTGGAGGGCTTCGATCTTTGATCGGTCCATCTCCACTACGAATCTGACCGGGATCATGCCGCGGGGAGTCTTGCGATCCCTGTGGTGAACCACACTGATGATATTTGCTTTATTCTCCTTCAGGGGCTGCAGCGCCAGCAGCAACTGCCCCGGTATATCCTGCAGCTCCAAATCCATGGAAAGTCGCATAGCATTCCTCATAATTTGCTGGACGTTTCCATCCGCCTGATGGCAAATAAACCTTGTGCAGAGTAGTGTTTACAGATAAGAATTATTTCCGGCTCACGGGATATCGATCACATATTAGTCCAATTTATATTTTTAAAAAATATTAATTTGCGATCGGATCGCATGCTCAATGCAAGATACGGTCCCATTGCAGAATCCAAGGTCCCATGCATGAGTCATGCATCCGCACTCGGCTATCGAGTGAACTCAAACGAGTCTATCATCTCCCTGGCATCACCCTCCAGTTGCGGATATCTCCCGGCCGGTGAATTGAAGGTTATCACGTAAGCTCTCTGGTCCTTCACCACGATCCTCTGCATGACCCGATACGCATCATGATTGATTGTGTAAACCAGCTTTTGAGCCGGCAGGCCGGAGATGGTCACTTCCCGATCCTCGATTATGTTGATATCGGGATGATCAACCCTCAGACTCTGCGATCTTGCCTCAGCATACTGGTCCATGCTGTATGGTTGCTGCAAATCTTCCTGTTGTACAACGACAAAGCAGCTCGGATTGTCCATATCCTCTCCCGGTGCCAGGAATCCCACAATCATCCCAGCGCTGTTCGAACCTGCATCCTGATCCTTCCAGTCATCGGGGAACCTCAGGGTAAATCCGAACTCGTGATTCTCGTAGCTCCAGTACTCCCTTAAGTCCGAATCATTTCCGACTTCTTCAAAGCCAGAGGTCTCATTTCCCTTCAGTGTCTCGTTCTCGCATGAGGCTTCGTTTTCGTATGAAGTTTCATTTTCATACGAATTCCCTTTCAAATTTTCCATCTCGTTTTCGGTAGTTGTCTCGTTAACATTTGCAGTCTCGTTTTCCATTGCATTGTATTCGGGACGATCCTCCTGCATTTCCTTTGCAGATGCAGTTTCCTGCAACCTCAAGACAGAATCCAGCGCCATCTCTCTGACATCCTTGTCTTCATCGGACAGCGCATTTCTCAATGGAAGGATGGCCCGAGCATCATTTGAATAGGCTAAGCAGTATGCCGCATGATACCGGACCCATTTATTGCTGTCATTTAATGCTCTGATCAGCGCATCCGTGGCCGGTTCTCCGATGGCGATCAGTGCGTTTCTTGCTTCTTCATGCACCCCAGCGTAACTGTAATCCCTGATGGTCTGGATGAGGGGATCGATCGCTCTGGCGTCTTTGAGCTTGCCCAGGGCCAGAGCTGCGGACTCTTGCACAAAATCCTCATTATCGTCCAAAGCTTTAATGAGCGGCTCGACGGCTCTGGGGTCATTCAACTCTCCCAAGGCGTCGGCGGCATCAGCTCTCTCCGATGCCGGATCGCTTTCTAAAGCCTCGATCAGCGGCTCTGTGGCTCTGAGATCTCCCAGTTTTGCAAGGGCTTGGACGGACTCACTTCGGACGACACGTTCTTCGTCTTTTGTGGCCTCAAACAAAGGATCCGCAGCCGAGCTGTCGCCGATGGCGCCAAGAATGTCCGCCGCTTCCCATCTGACATTGGAATTGTTGTCTTTCAGGGCGCGGATCAGCGGCGCTACAGCGGGCTTTCCCATCTTCTCCAGGGCCTTTGCGGCCTCGTATTCCACATCAAATTCCTCGTCTTCCAAGGCCCGGATCAGCAGATCTATCGCTCGCGTGTCGTTCATGTCTCCCAGGGCGGCGGCTGCCACCGCCCTGGTGCTGCTGTTGCCGGTGTTGAGGTTCTCTATCAATAGATCAACATCATCGGCCTGCCCCTGCGCCAAAAATGGCATGCATATCAGGATTAAAACTGCAAGAATCAAAGCGGATTTGGCACGAATAAGCATTCCTCCCAAGGTCTTCATCTTTCGGCCATGCTCATAAAAGAATCTACTTCGATTTACCCAGCAAGTGATTTCAGTTATAAACCGTTGACGAGATGGGAAAAATTATGTCAGACTGCAAAAATATGATTTGTAGCCTTTCATCGTCACCATGAAGTTACACGGAACGAAATCGGATAAGTGAGGCTACTCCTCTTCCTCCAACCGGCAGAACCGGCAGCTGTGATGCCACTTGGGTTCGGCCACAATCTCGACGGGACTCTCGCTGCTGTATTTGCCCGCGTTCATCTCCTGAACGAACTTATGAACATCTGTGGCCTGCATGCCCAGGGGTTTTATCCTTCCCACCTCACGACCGTGAATGCCGTGGTGGCCCTCCGTCTTGTCGATGGTCACAACGGCGTATTCCGGCGCGTCCTCGCTATCGCCGTCGCTCAGGTAGAGGAGCTTTCCATGATAAAAGCTGTAGCAAAGAGGCCACTTGTGGCTGGTCATCGCTTCCACCAGGTCGTCTTCACTCTCAATCTCCGTGAAGGAGAATACGCGGTCGGGATGATTCATCTTCTTAACCTCTCTTAGCACATCAGTAATGGCGACGCCAAAATTTAAAAAGCTTCTCAGAAAGAAGAGCGAAAAGGCAGATGACTTGCATGGAGCATCATTGCCGCGTGCACTCCCACCAGCCCCAACTTTTATATACCAAATAGGCTACTGGGTGTCTATTTACAATTGTTAATCGCATCTCAATGATGCGCTGGAGGAATGCAGAGAGAAACAATGTCGGCCAAAAATCCCAAGGCCACCAGAAGCATTTTGCATGAGAACTGTCTTTGTGATATGAGATGAAGATAGCCATGCCGGACGGCAGCAGAAGAGAGATGGCGCTGGGAAGTGCTCGCATCGAGGACATCCTCAGGGACCTGAAGATCAATCCCGTTGAGGTCATCGTGGCCAAGAACGGCAAGATAGTCTCGGAAGAAGAGCAGGCGAACTTTGAGGATGAGCTGAAGATTGTGCGCATAGTGCACGGCGGCTAGATTAATCGCAAGAGTGCTTAAATTCAATAATGCTGTAACCTGATAGTCAGAGATTTAGCGATTCTCATGTTAGACCAGGCGGAAAAAGAGAGATACGCCCGCCAGATTCGCCTCTTCGGCGAGGAAGGCCAGGCGAAGCTGAAGAAGTCAAGTGTCTTTATAGCCGGCGCCGGCGGCCTCGGCTCAGTTGTCTCCATCTACATGGCGGCAGCGGGCTTCGGCAGGATTCGCATCGTCGACTCCGATTCTGTGGAATTGAGCAACCTGAACCGGCAGGTGCTGCACTGGAGCGAGGACGTGGGCAGGAGCAAGGCGAAATCTGCACAGGAGACGCTGCTCGGCATCAATCCGGAGATCGAGGTTGAGGCCATCATGCAGACCATAGACGAAGGGAGCATCGACCGCCTCCTGCAGGGCTGCGACCTGATCATGGACGCGATGGACAACTTCCCGACCAGGTATCTCCTGAATAGGGCAGCCCTGCAGAGGAGAATTCCACTCTTTCACGGCGCTATCTGCGGCTTCCAGGGCCAGGCCACCACCATAATTCCCGGAAAAACAGCCTGCCTGCGCTGCATCTTTCCCCGGGCGCCTCCGGCTGCGACCTTTCCGGCGCTCGGGTCCACCTGCGGGGTGATAGGCTCCGTCCAGGTTACAGAGGCGGTGAAGTATGTCTTGGGATCCGGCGAGCTTCTCCTAAACCGGCTCATGCTCTGGGATGGTCTGAACTCCTGCATGGATGAGGTAGCTTGCCAGCGAAGTTCGAGCTGCTTGGACTGCTCCGCCATCCCTGAGGAGATGCAATCATAGTTGGCAGCAATATCTCATCGAATATCTCATCGAATAATTGATAATTATAACGAAAATAATAAACGAATATCAAAGAACAACCAAGAGATGAGCACATGACCGAAGGCAAAAAGGCGCTGCTGGTGATGGGCTGCCCGGAGGTTCCGGTGCAGACGAGCATGGTGATCTATCTCGCCCACAAGCTCGATAAAGCGGGTTACGATGTGACAGTGGCAGGAACGGATGCAGCGGTGAAGCTGGTCAAGGCCGCCGATCCTGAGAATCATTATATCAAAAAAACCACCGACGTGGATCAACTCATCGGCGAGATCGTGGAGCAAAAGATTGATTTCGATATCTGCTTTGCCTTCATGCACAGCGATGCCGGCATGACCTATGGAGCCACGTTCAGCGCCATTTCCAAGGCGCGTCCTTACGCCATAGTCTTCGGTAAGAATGCGGAAGGTCTGGCGGCAAGCATCGACTATCCGGCGGAGAAGATCGTGGCCAAGGCCACCCATAATCCCAATCCCCTCAAGAACAAGATCGACAAGGTGATTCTGTGAGCTGCGTCGAGCAGATGAAGTACAAGCTCTATTTGGAGCGCACCTCCTTCAAGGATGCCCGCGAGTACATCGAAAAGAACTCCGAGGAGGTCTACTACGTCGATCCGGGCTACAAGATCTTCAAGGACTACTACATCATCGGCGTCCCGCCCGTAGCCATGGGCGTGCGCGGAAAGGAGATGCTCTTCACCTACGTCAAGCCCTGCCACGGCACCTTTGTCATGGGCATCGACTCCGAGGAGGAGATCGCCAGGCTCCGTGAGAATGAGGCGCAGAAGATCAAGAAGACTCTGAAGAAGGGTGGCCTGAAGGAAAAGACCGAGCCTGCGCCTTCCAGCTTCAATGAAATGTGGAAGAAATAGCTGACATCCATCCAAGGGGCTTGCGGATCATGTTGATAAAGGTAAGAGCTTTTGCCAGCTTCCGGGAAATTCTGGGCAGGGAGCGGGAGCTGGATATGGCAGAGGGCTCGAAAGTAGAGGATCTTTTGGCGGAGCTTTGTATGTCCAGCATGCGGTTCAGGGAAGCTGCCTTCGATGACGCCGGGCTGCTCAGGGATTATGTTCTGCTGATGATCAACCAGAAGAGAATAGATCCCCAGCAGGGTCTCCAGACGGAGCTGCAGGAGGGCGACGAGGTGGCCATCTTCCCGCCCGTTGCAGGCGGCTGAGATCAGATGATCGAGATTACCGAGAATGATTTCTCTCTAGATGAGCTGGTCCGCAAGGCCAAGAGCAATGAAGCGGGCGCAGTCGTCACCTTTCTTGGCACCGTCCGGGATGACGGCATCGAGAAGATGGAGCTGGAAGCCTTCCGGGAAGCGGCGCTGCCGGAGCTGGAGCGCATCCGGGACGAGGCAGCAGGCAAGTTCAACCTCAAATCGGTGCAGATCGTTCACCGCATCGGATCGCTTGCTATCGGCGAGAACATCGTCGCCATCGTCTGCTCGGCGGGGCATAGAGATGAGGCCTTCCAGGGGTGCAGGTACATCATTGAAGAGCTGAAAGCAAGAGCGCCCATCTGGAAGAAGGAGATCGGCAAGAAGGGCGAGCGGTGGGTAGGACATGAGTGAGTATGTGGTTGTCCTATGTACTGCCGCCCCAGCTGAAGCCGACCGGATCGCCAGAGCCCTGGTGAAGGAGAGGCTGGCGGCATGCGTGAATATGGCCGCCGTTCGATCCTGCTACCGCTGGGAGGGGAAGGTCGCAGAGGACAGGGAGGAGATGATGATAATCAAGACGGAGCAGCGGATGGTGGAGCAGCTCATGAAGAGGCTGCCGCAGCTGCACAGCTACAAAGTCCCTGAGATCATCGTTCTTCCTATCCTGGAAGGACACGGGCCTTATTTGGATTGGATATCGGAGTCTCTTAATGAAGACCTCAACGAAGAATTAGAACCGAAAAATAAGTAAGCGGAGATTACAGGCCATTTCCGTAACTCATCCGCCCGATCATAATTTATCTTTGACTCGATCTGCTCATCCTACAACACTGAACGCATTCGGCTGGTCGACCTGGTCCAGCTGGTCGGACAGCTCGCCCGTGCTGCTGTCATAATATCCGTACAGGTAAAAATCAGCCTGGTAGCTGCCTATTTCCGCATCATCCGGGATCGTCCAAACAGGGCTAACAAAATAGGTTGCATTGTCACCTGCATCGGCATACACCGACTCCGGAGGAGCACTGTACCACCGGCCTCTGCTATCCATCACTTCGTAGCTGACCCAAAATAGATGACCTACATCACCCGTATTTTTTATCCATACATTGGCTCCGCCCTGATTGGACCCCCGGTACCAGTCTCCGGAGGGAAAATTTTGCGAGTCTATCTGCCCCGAGATTGTATCTGCACTCGCAGATTCCGTGCCTGTAACCAATAGTAATAAAAGAAAACATGCCAAGGCGCTTTTCACGTCTGCCACCACCGAACATATCTCTGTAATTGGCATAGTCTGCGGTCGTTACTATTTAAGGTTTTGGAGTTAGTTGTGGGGCTGGCTTTGCAACCGAAATTGGAAAGAAAATCAAAATTGCATGCTTTAAAGCCACAAAGTATATCCGTGCCTTCTTCAAGATCCGCTGCATTAGGATTTCGCGCAATCGCCAAAGCCCCAGCTAGGTTAAATCTTTATCTTCATCACCACATTAAACAGCATTATGGCCAGAGATCTGTCCGAAAGGGATCGAGAGATTCAAAGAAAGCTCATACCCGAGTTTGAGGACCTCCTCAAGGAGGGCATAGATCTTGAATACCTGAACATCCTCCCGCCCGTGGCGAATCATCACTCCAAAGATGCTCGGGATTTTGAAATGCGGCTGAAAAGGCTATCCTCCGAGGACATGCGATATGTCACAGACATGATTTTCAACGGTTCGGAAAGCCTGGGGTGCCTTCTCCCTGAATTTGCCGAGGCCTTCTTCATAGTGGCCGGCCAGAAGCTATCAAGCGAAGTGGCAGACCGGCTCCGGGAGGCTTACGAGTCGGATGAAGGATGCAGCGGATAATTCCTATGGTTAATGACTGGTGAAGAAAATGACAGCAATCCGTATTAAGAGTTCGGCAACCTCTCCTGCCCTCAACGTTGAAGACGGTGGCTCAGGCGGCATTCCCGTTGTATTCGTTCATTCCCTCGCCGGCAACGCGGGGCACTGGTCACGCCAGCTCGAATATATTAGAAAAGATCGGAGGGCCGTTGCCTTCGATTTACGGGGCCATGGCAAGTCCGATCCGGCCAGAGATGGAGACTACTCCATTGAGGCAATGGCGAACGATATCGATTCAGTGGCCAGGGCTTTAGGCCTGAAGCGATTTACGCTTGTAGGCCACAGCATGGGAGGATCGGCATCGATCAAGTATGCCGGAAATTATCCGGAAGCGGTCGCCGGGCTCCTTCTGGCCGATCCCTCCGGTGATGCGAGAAGGGTACCAGCCGAACAATTTGCTCCTTTCATAGCGGCCTTGGAGTCGGATTCATACACCAGAGCGATTGAAGATTACTGGAAAGTGATGCTTGTCAACTCAAATCCACCCGTCCAGGAAAGGATCTTGGGAAACCTGAAAGAGGCCCGCAAAGAAGCCGTGATCGGTGTCTTCAAATCATTTCTCCGATTTGATCCACTAACGCCGCTGCAGCGCTATCCGGGGAAAAAGCTGTCAATCATAACACATCTCAACGACACGCCCATAAGCCTGCATAATCTCCTGCCAGATCTGCCTCATGTCAGCATCTCCGGCACGGGACACTGGCTGCAGCTGGACAAGCCCGATGAGTTCAACCGAATTATGGATGAATTCGTATCGTCGATTGAACAAGATAATTAATATCCAGACGCGACTGGTATTAAAGAGGCTGAGGATGACCACTTTTGGATTCATCGGCACTGGCCTCCTGGGCGGCATGCTGGTGAGAAAGTTCATTGAGACGGGAGCCGTGCCTGCGGATAAGATCACGGTCAGTAACCGCACCAGAGAGAAGGCGAAGCGATTGGCGGCGGAGCTCGGAGTGGGCTGCAAAGATAATAGAGAGGTCGTTTTGCGATCAGACGTGGTCTTCCTCTGCGTCCGGCCCCTGGATGTCAGGGGTGTATTGATGGAGCTTCAGGACCTTTTAACGCCGGAAAAACTGCTCGTCTCCGTGGCTGGCGATGTGTCTCTAGAGAAATTGCGCTCCCAATGCAGTGCCCGTGTGGCCCGCGCTTTTCCCAGCATGGCCTCCGAGAGCCTGATGGGCGTTACGTTGCTGGCCCTGGATGAGAGCGTCACGGATGTGGACAGGGCAACCATCCTGTCTTTATTCGGAGCCATCGGCCATCCGGTTGAGGTGAAGGAAGATCATTTCGAGGTGCTGGCAGATCTGACGAGCTGCGGGCCGGGCTACATCGCTGCCATCATGCAGGAGTTCGCTCTGGCCGCCTCCTGGCGTGGCATTCCCAGAAGCCTGACTGAGGAGCTTGTGAGGGAGACACTGGCAGGAACCACCCGGCTCCTGGAGAGCGGGAGCTTCGGAGAGCTCATCGCCTGCGTGGCTACCAAAGGCGGGATCACCGAGGAAGGGGTCAAGATCATCCACGAGGATGCACCGCAAATGTTCGGCAGGCTCTTTCAAGCCACAAAAGAGAAGCATAACGCGGTCAAGAAGCTGATCGCGGATCAGAGCTAACCTCTTATCTTTTTTTATTGTCCATTTCCTCTTGAGCACTTATTGCCATGTTTTACTATTCGTCCAAATGTCCCCTACATTAAAATATCTTTGCATACGAATTCAATCATTGGTGGGAAAGATGGTACAAGCAGATGAGACTGATCTGGTTACAAAGGCCCCTGGGTGAGATGAATATCCGGGACGGAATAAGACCATCGAGAACACCAGGATGGTTCCAGTAATTTTATCCATTGCCAGTCAGGATGATCTGCTGCTGAGAACGGAGACGGCAGCGGCGATTCGCCTCATGCCCTGTTCAAATGAGGATGAGTATCCTGTGATTGAACCTTGATGGAACCAATGAATATGGTATTTGGACATCTCCGGCTTTGGCGTTCCAGGACATGATATGCGCACCTTCTGGAGTTCAGGCGGTGCCCACATTTGCAGGCGCAGCATCATTTCCTCCGGAGAGCTGCTCCAAGTCGGCTCGAAGATTTTCCGACATCTTGGCCCCATCCAGGTTTGCCCTGATCAGGGAGTAAAGCGTGGTTTGATCATATTTAACCCGCTCGAGGCTGGCGCCGCTCAAATTGACTCCCGTCATTTCCACCCGGTCAAAACTCGCATCTCTCAGATCAACACCGGACATATTGGCATTGGTAAAGAAGACGCCCACCAGGTTGCAATTCTTTAGAGATGCGCCTTTGAGGTCCACTCCCCTCAGGTCAAGCTCCCGGAGATTCACGCGGTTCAGCTTTGCGTTCCTGAGGACGGCGCCCACTAGCCTGGTCACGCTCAAGTCTGCATCGGAAAGATCGGCATCTGTCAGGTTCGCCCTGGTAAGATCGGCATACGACAGCTTTGCCGAATTCAAGCTGGCACCCATCAGCTTAGCCTCGGTCATGTCGGCATAGGCCATGTTGGCTGAATTCATGCTGGCTCTTGTCAGATCCGTTCTCATGAGATAAGCGCGCGAAAAATCGGCATTGTTTAGGTCTGAGCCACTCAGGTTGGTGTTGTAAAGCTCGGCGCGGGAAAACTGGCCGCTCGAAAAATAGCCTTCGCTCAAATCCGCCCAGCTTAAATGAGCTCCAATGAGATTTGCACTGGTAAGATATACTCCTATAAGACTGGCACCGCTCAGGTCTGTGCGAAATAGCCTGGCTTCCGTCAAATCAGCATCATTTAGATATGAATCAGAAAGATCAGCTTCCGTTAGGTCCACTTTTGTTAATTGAGCTTTTTTAAGAATTATTCCTGACATTTGGGACCGTTTCATGCTTGCTCCTGTTAGATCCACCCCCTCAAGATCCGCATCGGCAAGGACCGCTCCATTGAGATCGGCATTCACCAGCTTTGCACCTCTGAGATGAGAATCTGTTAACCAGGCGGATCTTAAAAATGTGCCACTTAAATCCGACATATTGAGGTCGCAGCCTTGAAGGTTCGACTGGTTTAGGTGCTTTCCACTCAGATTCAGATTGGAGAGATCCATATGGCTGAAGTTGGCACAATCCTCCGCCTTCTGCTCAAGATCCGCAGATTCAGTCGCCTGGACACAGCTCAGGGCCATCAATACGCATAACACCGCTCCCATCAGCAATTTAAATCTCATCGCTCCTCCTCGGCGCCGATATTTGATCTTTCATTATTAATTTCGGATCACATTTTAATCTTCTGGTAAGGCTTGAAATTCTCTCAGAGATGATGCATTTATTTCCAGACCGACCTAACCGGCAAATTCCATGGAAGTAATCTCTCATGAACTCTCTCCTTTTTTGTAATTGAATTATGCTGCTTTTAATATTATTCCTAAGCCATCTTCTATTTGGGATTTGATGGGTCAAAGCGAGAAGGATAAAGGAAGGACTTGAAAGACATCTCTGAATACGACTTGGCCGCAGATGAAAAATTAAAAACACGATTGAGAAACGCAAAAATGTATCTCAGGGAGAGTTTCGCCGCCCGAAAGCTTGGATTTTGATTCATTAATAATTGACAGCTTAGCACTGATTGAGAGACCAAAAAATTTTTAAGTGAAGTTGTCGCATTGTCCTGATATGCATTTTTCACCCTCGCTTGTGATTCTCGGATTCTTCATGCTTGCTGCCCTATTATCCGTTGCATCATCAGCGGTTGGAGAAAGCCCTCCCAAGCACGTTCTCATCCTTGCCTCCTATCACCCCGGAATGAAATGGGAGGACTCGATTGATTCTGAGATTAAGCTTCGTTTTGCCATGCGCATGCCGTCCGCAGTTTTTAGTATTGAATATATGGACACAAAACGAATCGCACCTAACGAGACCCGGCTGGCTGATTTAAGTGCACTGTACCTCAAGAAGTACATGGACAAGCATTTTGATCTCATCATCTCCACAAATACAGATGCCTTCAATTTTTTGCTGAGCAACGGTGACGCGATCTTTCCGGGAACGCCCGTAGTCTTCTGCGGCGTTATCAAATTTGATGACAAGATGCTGGAGGGAAAGAGCGATTTTACCGGCGTTGTAGAGGCATACGATATCACGAGCACCCTTTCTTTGATGCTCCGGCAGAATCCCGATGCCCGCCACATCGCAATCGTAACCGATCAAACCTCGACCGGCATGGCCAATCGAAGGATTGTTGATGAAGCGATTGCAAACTATAAAGAGAATGTCTCCTTTGAGTATCTGGACGATCTTTCGGCCGATGAACTGCAAGAAAGCGTCGCGAGCCTTCCTGCCAATAGCCTGATCTTGCTCATGACCTTCAACCGCGATAGGAATGGCAAAGTCCTGACTTATGAGGACTCTTCAGAACTGATTCGGGAAGCGAGCCTGGTCCCGATTTACAGCGTGTATGATTTCTACCTGGGGTATGGTGTCGTGGGAGGAAAGATGATCAGCGGAAAATCTCAGGGAGACCAGGCGGCTGACCTGGCTCTTCGAATCCTCCAGGGAGAGTCGGCAGGAAAAATCCCGGTGTTAAAAAAGAGCCCCAATCAGTACATGTTCGACATGTTTGAGCTGCACCGTTTCGGTATCCGGCAAAGCAGCCTTCCACCGGACAGCGAGGTTATCAACCAGCCTTTCAAGAACCGAACCGACCTCGCCGGCATGAATTTGAGCGGCCTGGACCTGGCTTATTCCAACCTGAGCCGGGCCGAGCTGCAAGAGTCGAATCTGACCGGAACCAACTTGAAAGGAGCCTACCTCACCAGTGCCGGCGTGCAAAATGCCAGGCTCATGGGGGCCGATATCAGCGATGCGACCATGGAGGACATCGATCTTTACGAATCGGACCTCTCCGGCGCGGACCTCAGAAATGCCAACCTCGTCGGGTCCAACTTGATGGGTTCGAACCTCACAGGCGCAGATATCTCGGGAGCCGATCTGGGGCAAGCCAGGGCGATCCGGGCAACTCTTGCGGGAGCAATATTGGACGGCGCAAACCTGACGGCGGCAAATCTGAGTCGATCCGATCTAACGGGAGCGCATCTTGCCGGAGCAAAGATGAGGCGTGCCGGAATTCGTGACGCGGTCCTGGTGGGAGCCAATCTGACTGGAGCCGACCTCGTTGGGGTAAGTCTGATCGACGCCAACATCTCAAATGCAGACCTCTCCGGAGCAGATATCTCGGGGGCCCGGTGTTCTGGTGCGGATTTTTCCGGCTCCAGGCTTATCAAGTCGATTCTGGCTTTCACCAACCTGACCGGCACCAACCTCTTCATGGCCAATCTCTCTGCATCGGTTCTCACGCAATCGAGCGTATCCGGTTCAAATCTTTCCCAGGCGAATCTATCTGCTGCCAACCTCGAAGATGCCTTCATATATCAGGCGAAGCTGATCGATGCCAACCTGAAAGGAGCCAATTTGAGGGGAGCACGCCTGATCAAATCCGATTTATCGGGCTCTGATCTGAGCGGGGTCGACCTGACCGACGCCTGGTTAGATGAAACAGATCTGGAAGGGGCCAATCTTAATGGAGCCAGGCTCTCCATGGCCGATCTGAACTCTGCTAATCTGAACGGTGCATGTTTAACCGGAACGGTATTTCTTGGATCCAGAATTAATTGGGCCGATCTGAGCGAAAGCAGTTTCTTAAATTGTCAATTTTCGAGAGCAGAACTCTTCGGTTCTAACCTGAGCAACTCCGACCTGACCGGCTCGGACTTTACGCGAGCTTATTTGCCCAGGGCCAATCTATCCGGAGCAAAACTGAGGGATGCCGTATTGGACAATGCCGATCTTACCGGAACCAACCTATCGAGATCCGATCTTCACGAAACCAGGCTCTTTAAATCGGATGTAAGCAATGCAGATCTCTCCGGCGCAGACCTCACGGAAGCGATCCTGGAGTCGATGTATCTGCAGGGGACGGTTATGCACCGGGTGCTGATGAGATCGGCAAGCCTAAAAGGCCTGACACTTATCAATGTGGCTCTGGATCAGGCCGATCTCAGAGATATCAAAGCCGATGCTGTCTACATGGAGGACGTGAATCTTTCCGGTTCAGACCTGCGAGGGGCGGACCTAACTCTAGTGACCTTTAAGGACGTCGATCTGAGAAGTGCCAATCTGGATGATATCAAGTATGACAAATCTACACTTCAATTTCTTGCAAAATCAAGACTTGATGGGGCGAGGATGGGAAAAGCTCTCCAGAAGGATCTGGATGAACTGGGGGCGCTGACCAAGGTCGAGGGAGAAAATAGATGAAGAAAGACTCCTGGTTGATGGATCGCTGCCACGATCCCGGCGACGAAGCGGCGGATTCGAGGGCTATATATCGCGGGTCGGGTGAGCGGAGGATGACCGGAAAGCTAAGTCGCCGAGGTCCCGTTTTCATCGAGGATAGACGATATCGTCTCTACTCGATGTTAGTTTTCATTATTCTGGCATCTCTGTCTACCCTTCCTCTATCTTCGGCCGCAACAGACAGCCCGGCGCTGATGAAGCTGATTTCAGCGAATGAGGACCCCCGTATGAGCGCAGAAGACCTGGCATTCTTTCTGGTTACACACGATTTCGATGCCAACCCCAAAAAAGATTATGTTGAGGTCCGTCTGGACGGCGTTGTCTATAAGGTTGTTCCCAACGGTTCGAAATCCGGTCTGGCCGATATAACTGTAATGCCCTGATGAACCGACGCTGAAGAAAGCAATGAAAAACCATAATATATTTTTCTTAATTTATAATGGCGAAGATAGCCGGGCCTCTGATCAGCTTGGGCCTATCAACGCAGAGATTATTTTTGCCGTTTATTGGCCGGCTCTGCTAGCGGCCTCAAAATTAAGGAATCTCATAAGAGGATGCACAGCAGCTTCCGGATATGCCTTGCTCCAATTCATCGTAGTAATCCTCTATCTCCCGGAAGCAGTCCGTAGTATTTCTGGTCATATCATAGCATGCAGGCGGCTTCCAGCCGCCCCAACTTCCTTGCACCTGGGAGATATTGAATAGATTCGTTACATTTATCCGTTCTTCAATTCCTGGACAGCAGGGCAGAGGCAGATAGTACGCCTCGAACCTGGTGAAGTTATTGGCCTCAAGGGCGGTATCCTTGTACATCGCCTTTGCGCTCACCACATTCACGTACCATTGTCGGCCATCCTCTACTCTGGCCCTCAGTTTTATGGTCAGGGTTCTGCTTATGTCCAGAGCAGGAATGGTCCAGTTGATGATCTGGCCGCTGACCTCCGGCCTGATGCTGGAGTTGATGAACGTGAGCCCATCGGGCAGGCGATCCGACACGGTTACGGGCTTTAATAATTTATTGCCGTCGTTGGTAACGTTAATCAGGAAGAGAACGGTTTCTCCATCCAGCATGATCGCCTTCTTGCTGATGTTCAGGTGGGGGTAGAGGTGCCTGGGTGCTGTAAAGACGCTGAGGGCGGTGTCCATCCGGAAGCTGCCCACCAGGGTCTGATCCAGGCGGATCTCTTCTTTCTTGGGCCGGAGTCCTTTCACCAGTTGGATATTCATGCTGCCATTGAACTCACCGAGGATGGAGAGGGATGATTTCTCCATCTCCGCCTCTTTATTGATGTAGGACGCGGACCGGATCGTCTCGCTGATGACAAGCCCCTTCCTCGGGTCCTCGGTCCACATGCCTTCTTCCCACAGGGTTGAATAGTTGATGTTTTGAGAGCCTGCCGTCTGGTTTACCGGGGCATAGAGCATCTTCGAGTCCTTGACGATGGAGTCGAGCTGCATCGTCTCCTCGGAATTGTAGTAGCCGCTTCCATGCTCGAAAGATCTCTGGACCTTACTCGGCCTCTTATCCGAGGCGACGGACCCTTTTCCTTGGGAAGATTTGGCGTATTTGACGCTTTCGCCGTAGGAGTCAACGAACTCCTTAACTTTGAAGCTGCCGTGATAGTTTTCGCTAATCTCCACAACCGTTTTGGCGCTGACAGGAAGATGCTTTCGGTAGGCTATGCGGGCCAGGCCGTCGCTGAACTCTGCATCGGACCTGTAGACCGTCTGGTTCATGTCCAGTACGTAGGAGCTGTTCTTGCTCAGCATATCCGTATAGAGATAATTCTCCGAGACTACATCGTTCAATACGCGATTCTTGCCGCAAGAAAGGTCAGACCAAAGGGAATCGTAATCGACGCTCCTCTTGCCGGGCAGGGAAAAGGTGGTCTTTCCGTGCTTGGCAAAGAGATCCCTTTGCAGGGTTATGCTCTTATTCTTGAGTCGAAGGCTGCTTTTTTCATCTTCCTCATAGTGACCGCTGCCGTGCTCGGAGGTGCGTAGCTCGGTGCCCGGGGAACCGAGGATGGTGACGGCTGAGGTGGATTCATCTCTGCGAGTGAGGATGCTTAGAAAAGGAGGAGATGCGGTCACTTTGCGGTACTCTCCCGATATGTTCGCCCGGTTTATGAGGGCCGATTTTTCGATGGTCGTGGAGAGCAGTCTGCTGACATGGACGTAGCCCTCGCCCCTAACCGAGGAGGTTTCATCGAAGCTTATGTTCAGCTGCTTGGGGATGTGCATGTAAAGCATGATGACGCCGCTCTCATTGGCCGCCAGCTCCTTGATCCGCCACTTGAGGACGTTGCCGCTGACAGAACTGGGGACCGGACTGACTGCCAAGAGGTCGATTTTGGGAAGGATGTCTGTGATGCTTATGTTTACGGCACTCAGATTCTGTGCATTCCCGTAGCGGATGGTGTAGGTGATGTTCTCATCTCGATTATACGCCTTTTTATCAGCGGTTTTATTGATCCAGAGGGAGTGGACCACCGCGGTCTCCAGGGTCGCGTTGATGCCTTTGATCTCATCGGAACTGATCTTATAGGTGTTGATGATGGAATTGAAGCTCCCCGTCTTCAAATTGACTCTGATTGACATCGTGCCGTTCCCTCCGGGCTCCAGGTCTCCGATAGGGAAGATCAAATGTCCGTCCAGAGGCGGGGGATGAGACGGATTGGAAGAAACAAAATTGACATTTTGGTCCAGGTAATCGTCGATTACCACGTTTTTCTGGAATGGTCCGTCGTTTCTGTATCTTATGGTGTAGGTCAGTTCTCCTTCTGATCCGACAATGTCTGACGAAGCGCTCTTCGTAATGGTCAATCCTGCCACAGTGGTGTTGATAATTGCACATAAGCTGGCATTTTCCCGGCTGGTCATACACGCTCTGTTTGTAATATTGGTACCTCTGATGGCGGAAGAACTGACCGATCCCTTTATGGTTATCGTGCCCGACCCCCCACGAGGAAAGGCTCCTATCTTCCAGGTGTCAGTGGTCCCGGCTTCAGGAGCGGGACTCGCCGATAAGAAAAGAAAGTTCCGATCGTAGGTCTCTTTGACCGCAACCTCGTGAACATCTTCCTCACCAGAATTTTGGTAAACGATGGTGTAGTCCAGAAAGTCTCCCGGATTGACCTGCTTGGCCGAGGCGGTCTTGGTCAGATTCAGCCCGATGTTCGCCACGGTGGTGTTGATGATATCCTGGGCGGTGACGTTCTCCTCGCAGGTCAGATCAACCTTGTTTTTTATTATCAGGCCCGGGGAGACGGTAGAGCTGACCTTTGTCGTTATCCTCACGGTCCCGGACTCCCCTTTCTTGAGGTCTCCGACCGTCCATCTGTCCAGGGTTCCGAAATCCGGAGCCCGGTCCGAGAATATGACCTGCAGGTTCTTGTCGTAGGTCTCCCTGATCACCACCCCATGCGCGTCTTCGCCCCCCTGGTTCTCATAAACGATGGTGTAGTTCAGGGATGCACCCCGGGAAACGGAGGCCCTATCGGCGGTCTTGGTTATCTTGAGCATAGGCAGGGGCCGGAAGACCTCCAGTGTGAAATAATCCGAATCCGTGACCGTGCTGCCGTCGGCGGCCCGGGCCGCCACTGTGACGGTATTCTTGAGGAAGAACATCTCGCCATAGAGCCTGTATCCGGGTGTCTTTCTATACTCCTTGCTCAGGATATGTTCCCCGGCATCCGCCACCAGAAGAAGAGTGTTCCCGTTCCTGTAATCTGTTGCCGTGTAGGTCTTATAGCCCGGATAGGGGACGTCGTATTGTATTTTTAGATACTCTTTTGTGCCGGGATAATAGAGCTCCTCAGAACTCATGCTGCCGCTTGCATCGTATCCTGTGATGAAGACCGCTCCAAAGAGAGGATCGACGTAGATGGTTTTATTCAGCCTCCCCTGCGAGTCGACCATCTTGCTGAGGCTCTCGTCCACAATTTCATTGGTATAGTTGTAAAAAGTATAGTTGACTCCTTCCACGCTCCTGTGATCCACGACCAGGGTGGACGCTCGCGGGTCGAACCGCCTGGACATCGACCTCAGGTTATTCATCTTGATCTCCAGGCGGGTCTTCATCTCCGTCAGCTTCCGGATGATCTCCGCAATTCGGGCGGAGCTGCTCCCGTCGGACATGATATGAAGAGTGGGGTAATCATTGGGATCGGCCACGACGTAACTGCACTCGTACCGCCAGGACTCACCCGGATCGAGCACCCCATCTCCGTCGTCGCCTCTCTTATAAACCGGCTGGCAGTTCGGGCCCCAATTATGTTCATCATGGAGATTCACCTCATTCAATGGCTGGCCCCCGCGGTTGGTAACATTGTAGGTGTAAACTACGGAGTCGCCCACTCTGACCGGCGGGGTGAAAATGCAATCCTTCTTTACGCTGATCTTGGGACCTGCCCGAGTCAGATTGACTGTTGTCGTGGCAGCGGCGGAGACCGTCTTGCCCTGAATGTCGGTTGCCTGAGCTGTGAATACGTCGCCCAGAGGCCCCGGCAGATCGCTGTTATTTACCATGTAAGAGGTCGTGGCGGTTGTGCTCTCTCCAGGAGCAAGCGATGTTTTGATCGGGATGATCGTTCCGATCAGAGAACTGCTCAGGGCTAAGCTGCTGAGAGTCACGTTCCCGGCGTTCAACACATTGAAGGTGTAGGTTATCGTATCGCCTACGCCGGCCGTTGCTACCGATGGAGTCTCGGCAACACTCAGAGCCGCAACGTAGGGAAGAACCCAAAGCTTCAGCTCTTTTACCTCATTGCAGCCCTCGACGGGAGGCGACACAATCAAAGTTATCGCCACCTCCCCTGGAGATTCGACGATCGGCGCCGTCCAGCGGAAGATCCTGTCTGTGGATGTCGCAGGGCTGCCCTCGGAGGCCGTCCACCGGTAGAGGAACTCACCTCCATAAGCCGTCTCTGCCGTTAAGTTGTGCGTGCTTCCGGAGTGCACGTCCCCGTCGCTGACAGCTTTTGCCGAGAAGAGACCCTGGGATATGATGATTAAAGCTAAAGCCGCCAGAATCATATTTCTTCTATTGAGCTTGCATAGCCCAACCAGATATCTGCTTACGTCGGTGCGGCTCTCCATCGTCAACCTGGATCTTGTGGCTCTCCGGCCTATGTTATGCGGTATCCCATCTATAGTTTATAATTTATTTTATTTGATAATACTCTCAACCAGACGGCCATGTTATGGTTACCTCCGGAATAGGCAGGACGGTCACTGTCATGTTGCAGCGGTGGGTCTCCCGGGAAGGGTCATCGGTTGTGGCCGCGATGAGCTCTAAGTCATGCAAGCCCGGAGCGTAGTACCCCCAATTGATATCGATGCTCTTTCCACCATCAGGCGACGTCCCTCTTATCTCCTGCCCATCCAGCTTCCAGCTATAGGCATGGGCCGAAGGATCGCTGATCTCGGCTGAATAGGTCTCATTTTTCTTCAAGCAGGTGGTTGACGGACCATTTATGTCGCACCCGCACGGCCGGATGACCAGACTATTGCTCGTAGATGCCTTTTTCTGAGATCGATCGGTTATAAGAAGAGTTACCAGATAGTTGCCAGCTTTTGCATAGCTATGTGACGGATTCTGCTCGCTGGCGTAAGTGCCATCGCCGAAGTCCCAGTAGTGCGAATAAGGCCTCCGCCCTCCCCTGGTTCGATCGATGAAGTTGAGGAGGCCGGCAGAGCACGCCGTTGAATTGAAGAGAAAGCCTGGGACCAGAGGAGTCTCTACCAGATACTCCGTCCCGGAATCGCTGTAGCACTGGGAATTGCGGTTGCCGCATTTGCGACCGACTTCCGGGCAGCCGGTTCCTTTGGCCGTCTCCCAGCTCAAAACCTGCCTTTTGAGCAGGACATCATCTCCGCAGTTCCACATAAAACTGTATAAAGGAAACGTTTGGGTGGATCTAGGAGGGAGAAAATCCGTAACGCATTGCCCCCCGTCATAAAAAGATCGACTCGGCACTCCGTTTAGGTACAGATCGGCCAGGAAGACAACGGCATACTTTGGTGAGTCGACGTTATTGCGGAATTCCCCCCACAGATATGCCTTTTGCTCTCCGTCTGAGGTGCAGGCTGAAAGCTCCTTGCTCGCGTCATCCCCCAGCCATAGCCTCGATATGATTACGTCGTCGGACCGGCACTGGAAATTGCAGTGGGGCCAGTCGTCTGAGGATGCGACCGGCTGGAGCAGAACCAAGAAAACAAGGCAGCAGATTTTACCCCCTATGATGCCCCCGGCAAGCTCTTGAAAGATAATCCGATGTCCCCCTAGATTATTTCATAATGTTCAGCATTTCTATATAGCTTTTTGGTGTTGCGCGCTTATTCTTGCGATTTTATTCATAATAGTGATAAAATCTAATAACAAGCATCAAACTTGGTTCTCAGATCATAATAATTTTTTACCTATTCAGAGAAATAGGCGAGCCGGTCTGCAGGCAAAAAGTTGGAGAGCATCACCGATGATGATGCTCTGGCCAATTTAAGCGATGGTTATTGTTGTAACCGGTATCGGCACCACCTGCACGGGGAAGGTCGGTGAGGTGGAGACCACATTTCCGGCGCTGTTCTTGACTTTAGCCACCAGGTTCTTAGTGGTGGTCGCGGTAATGCCGCTGGCAAAATCCGCCCAGGTTATGGCTGTTGGGTTCTTATTGTATTTTTCATCCAGCGGCTTGCCGTCCAAGGACCACTCTATGGTCTGTCCTTCGGCCAAATCCGGCGCCACGGAGTATGGCTCATTCACTGCCGTCAAACATACCGCTTTCTTTCCGGATATGGCAATTGGCATATTCACAGCTATGGTTATGACCCGCGAATTGGTACAGCTCCCTTCAACCGTGCTCTTAACCAGAAGCGTAACCGTGTACAGGGGCGCGGGGCTTGTTTTAGGCACTGTGAAGCTGAAAGCCTGGGCGGTGGTGGAGCCGGGCGCCGGGCTGACAGAGGGACTTATCGTCCATGTGTAGGCATAGCTGCCTGTGGGGCCGGTTATCTTGACGACATCGCCCGGATTGGAGGTCTTATCTGGACCGGATGCGGTTGCTACTGTTTCTGTCTGCGCTGAAGCACAGAAAACGATAGATGTGAGAATTAGAACAGCTATCATTATTCCATATCTTGTTCTGATCATAGATACTTCACCATGAATCATTAGACATCCTGAAAGTATTTAAATTGATATCCAAAATTTTCTTACTAGTTTGAATCATTTATTTGGATTAAATAAGTCAAAGCACCGTAATCATATTCAATTATCTTTCTAAATTTGTTAATTTACTTTGATGTTTATTTTTTATCAATTCACGCCAGATATGGTTAAGTCCATCGAACGATCGTTGATCTCAGCTCGGCAGTACAGGGCCAGGACGGAGCGATTATTTAATTATTGGTACTGATATAAATCTTTTTATAAGAGAGATTCAAATGGTACCACAACCGCAAGTGTTATTAGCCCTTATAACAGTAGTAAGGCAAGATAACATACCAATTTATTTAATAAACACATTTATGATACCTAGAGGTTATTAAATGAACCTAAATAAATTATCTTTCTTGGGATTTGCGATCTGCCTGGTATTCGCTTTATCTGGCGGACCTGTCTCGGCTAATCCTGTCGACGTGAACTCTATAATCGATGCCGACTTCCCCATGAGTTCAACGCAATTTGAGACCGATGCAGCTTTCGGGCGAATTCTTAATCTCACCAATGTAATCGATGACCTGGGACTGAATGCCACCATATTTGTAACCCCGGAGATGGCTTCAAATCAGAGCATATTGGTCACCTCTCTTGGCATGAGGACAGGCCACGAGCTGGCCGTAAAGATAACCGATCAAAGCTTTGGCTCCATGCCTGTTTCGGAGCAGGAAGCTTATCTAAAGAAGGCAAAAGAATCGATAGATTCCGCCCATATTTGTGAAGGGCCCAGCGCCAATACTGTGAATACGAGAGGCTTCATGTTGCCCGCCTCTGCCCAGAATGATAGCGTCTATGAAGTTCTGGATGCTATGGGGGCCCGGTACAAGACAGAGCTTAATCAGGAAATCGATCAACAGCAGGCCCACGATAAAGATGCTCAGCCTTATCGCAGGGCAAATCACAGCCTCTATGTAGTTCCCGTCAGCAGCTATTTTTTAAACGGAGAGCGGATTTTGCTCTCTGATCGATATGTTAGGGAAGAGAAGCAGCTGAGCGGCACCCAGTGGTACGATATTCTCGTTGGCAGATTTGATCAATCTGTCAGAGATGAAGCGGCGATGATTGTGATCTTTAATAGCACAATTTCGGGCTCAGGCGATTACCTGGACGCATACAGGAAATTCATAAATTATGCGGACAAGAAGAATGCTCATTTCGTCTCCACCATCGAACTGGTTAATGGTACTATGGCCAAAGACCCGTCAGATGAATTTCAGATTGCGGCAGCTAGACCTGAGTGTCCTGAATGCGATAAAAATGAGAGCATAAGCTAGTCGCCGTATTATCGTTCTGCAATCAGCAGGCCTTCGACGGTTATCAGGGTCGAACGTACGGACACAAAAGAATCCGTCTCAATGAAAACCGTCTAGCCGGTTTGAAAGCACTCTTATTTTGTTAAGAAGTGCAGCATTTAATTATTTTAATTATTTTAATTATTTTAATTATTTTAATTATTTTAATTATTTTAATTATTTTAATTATTTTAATTATTTTAATTATTTTAATTAT
>Ga0310040_1000550_pt1 | contig 33835 bp, 26 predicted proteins | sample EPASupsiteHSE623_FD_200237 | JGI IMG/M metagenome (GOLD analysis project Ga0310040, IMG submission 200237) | Bioremediated contaminated groundwater from EPA Superfund site, New Mexico - Sample HSE6-23 (v2) (version 2) | ecosystem: Environmental > Aquatic > Deep subsurface > Groundwater >... | reverse complement strand
GGAGTTCCCGGGCGGCATAATGGGAATGGCTTTTAACCTGGAAGAAGATTCCGTGGGCGTGATCATTTTCGGCCCGGATAATCCCGATATCACGATAAAAGAAGGGGATATGGTCAAATGCACCGGAAAAATCGCCCGCGTTCCGGTCGGCCCGGCTTTGTTGGGCCGGGTAGTCGGCGCCCTCGGCAAACCATTGGACGGTAAGGGCCCGGTGGTGACCGGGACATACCGGCCACTGGAGGCGAAAGCGCCCAATGTGGTGCAGAGGCAGCCGGTAAGCGAGCCTTTGCAGACCGGGATCAAGGCTGTCGACGCAATGATCCCCGTCGGCCGCGGGCAGCGCGAGTTGATCATCGCCGACCGCCAGACAGGCAAGACCGCTATGGCGATCGACACGATCATCAATCAGAAAGGCAAAGGGGTTTATTGCGTCTACGTGGCGATCGGCCAGAAGATGTCCAACATAGTTTCCGTGGCGCAGACCCTGGAGAAATACGGGGCTATGGAGTTCACCACCATTGTCTGCGCTTCCAGCCGGGCCTCCGCGTCGCTGCAATACCTGGCGCCGTACGCCGGTTGCGCGATAGCGGAAGAATTGATGTATTCCGGTAAACATTGCCTGGTGATCTACGACGACCTTTCCAAACACGCCCAGGCTTATCGTCAGTTATCGCTGCTTTTGCGCCGGCCTCCCGGCAGGGAAGCCTATCCCGGGGACGTTTTTTATCTGCATTCGCGCCTGCTGGAAAGGGCGTCAAAGCTTAATGACAGCATGGGGGGCGGGTCGATGACCGCGTTGCCCATACTGGAAACGCAGGCGGGAGATATTTCCAGTTATATCCCGACCAACGTCATCTCCATAACCGACGGCCAGATCTATCTGGAAAGCGATCTTTTCTTCGCCGGGGTACGGCCGGCGGTAAACGTCGGGCTCTCGGTATCGCGCGTGGGCGGCAAGGCGCAGGACAAGGCAATGCGCCGGGTAGCGGGGAGATTGAGGCTTGACCTGGCGCAGTACCGTGAACTGGTGACTTTCGCGCAGCTGGGCGCCGAACTCGATAAGACCACGCAGCAACAGTTGATAAGGGGAGAACGGATGGTCGAGATACTCAAACAGGATCAGTTCAGTCCGCTGGAACTGGCCGAACAGGTGATGATCATTTACGCCGGGACGCACGGTTTCCTCGACGACTTGCCGGTTGCGGAAGTGAGAAATTTCGAGGCCGGTTTGTATAAATTCATCGACGGGCAGTATCCAGATATAAAACAGGAGATCGAATTGAAGAGAGATTTGAGCGAAGCGTTGATCCAGAAACTCGATAAAGCGCTCGCCGCATTCAAGAAAGAATTTAAAGGGGAGAAATAATCTTGCCGGAGTCCATTAAGCAAATCAAGTCCAGGATACGCAGTATCGGCAACACGCGCAAGATCACCGGCGCGATGCAAATGGTTTCGGTCGCCAATCTTAAGCATACCGAGAATTTGCTTGCTTCATCCCGCGAATATTACCGCTGTATGGAAGGTATATTCAGTGATCTGTCGGCGGCCGATGCCGGCGCCGCCCATCCTTTTTTTAAAAGGGATCCCGGCCTGCCGGTTGGATTGTGCGTTATCACTTCCGATACCGGGCTTTGCGGTTCCTATAACGCGGCGGTGATCAAGGCGGCGGAAGAATTCGTTTTGAAAAGCAAAGGTGTCCCGGTAAGGATGAGTTTTGTCGGTAAAAAGGGGTTTACCTATTTCAAAAAGAGGGGATATGACGTCAGCGGCGGTCTTCGACAGCTGAAAGGCAGGTATTCGTTCCTTTTCGCAGATGAGGTTTCTTCCGCGCTTTCTCTGCAGTTCTTGGCGGGAGAAACCGGCTCGGTTTACGCGGCGCATATGCATTATGAGTCGCTTTCGCGTTATCGTCCGCTTGTCGCCGGGTTGCTGCCGCTTGAAAAGGCTGCCGGGCGCGCGCCGGATTTTATACTTGACCCGGGACCGGGGAGGATCACCCTGGAACTGCTGCCGAAATTAATTTCCGCCAAGATGCGCCTGTTATTAGTCGAATCCTTGATGGCCGAATACGGGCTGCGTATGATGTCTATGAAGGCCGCTTCGGATAACGCGGAAGAACTGCAGAATATGCTTATACAGATCAGGAACAAAGCGCGGCAGGCATCGGTCACCAGGGAGATGATAGAAATAATTTCCGGTTCAGGAATGAGACAGGAGTAGAATATGGATAAGGGCAGGATTATACAGGTTATAGGGCCGAGCGTGGACGTAAGGTTTCCCGAACATACGGTACCGCAGTTGTATAACGCGTTGAAAGTGGAAGACGCGTCCCGCGATATAGATATCACGCTGGAAGTGGCGCAGCATATCGGCAACAATATCGTGCGCTGCATCGCTATGGAGTCTACGGACGGCCTGAAGCGGGGGATGGAAGTGCGCGACTTGGGGGAGCCGATCTCCGTGCCGGTCGGCGAGCAGACCTTGGGCAGGATATTCGATCTTCTCGGCCGGCCGCTGGACGGTAAAGGAGAAGTGGAAGAACCGCAGAAGCGCAATCCGATCCACGCGAATTCCCCGAATTTCGAAGAGCAGCTTCCTTTGACGACGATGCTTGAAACCGGCTTAAAGGTCATCGACCTGCTGGCCCCGTATCCTAAAGGGGGAAAAATAGGGCTGTTTGGCGGCGCCGGCGTCGGCAAGACGGTCATCGTTATGGAGTTGATCCGTAATATCGCTTCCGAGCACGGCGGATTTTCCGTGTTTGGCGGAGTAGGCGAACGCACCCGCGAAGGTAACGAACTCTGGCTGGAACTAAACGCTTCGGGAGTAGCCAAAAAGACCGCGCTTGTCTTCGGCCAGATGAACGAGCCTCCCGGGGCCAGGTTGCGCGTGGGACTGTCGGCGTTGACAATGGCGGAATATTTCCGCGATCACGCCGGCAAAGATGTGTTGTTGTTCATCGATAATATCTACCGTTTTGTCCAGGCCGGTTCAGAGGTTTCCACTTTGCTCGGACGTATGCCTTCGGCAGTAGGGTACCAGCCCAACCTGGCCACGGAAATGGCGCAGCTGCAGGAGCGCATTGCCTCTACCCGCAAGGGCTCGATCACTTCGGTGCAGGCGGTTTATGTTCCTGCGGATGACCTGACCGATCCGGCTCCGGCGACGATCTTTTCGCATCTCGACGCCAAGACAGTGCTCTCGCGTAAGATCGCCGAACTGGGTATTTATCCCGCGGTGGATCCGCTGGATTCCTCTTCGCGTATAATGGACCCCAGGATAGTGGGCAAGGATCATTATGATACCGCCGTGCGGGTGCAAAAAATACTCCAGCGGTATAAAGAGTTGAGCGATATTATCTCCATTCTGGGCATAGACGAGCTTTCCGACGAAGATAAACTGGCGGTTTCGCGGGCGCGCAAGATACAGAAATTCTTTTCGCAGCCGTTCTTCGTGGCGGAGGCGTTTACCGGCATCAAAGGGAAGTATGTCGGGCTCGCGGACACCATTAAGGGGTTCCGTATGATCATCGACGGCAAGCTCGACGATCTCCCGGAACAGGCGTTCTATATGGTGGGGACGATCGAGGAAGCGATGGAAAAAGGGAGCGCTTTGCAAAATGGATAATACTTTTGATGTCCTGATAATTACTCCGGAAGTTTCCATACGCCGGAAAGCGGTCTCTCTCTCTGTTCCGGCGGAATCCGGTTATATGTGCGCATTGGCGCGCCACGCGCCTATACTGGCGAACCTTGTCCCCGGCAGGATCACTCTCCGCAGCGGCGTTCCTTCCGTTGCGCAGCATTGGGAATCCGGGGGGAAAGGTTTCTTCAAATTCCGCGATAACACCGCCACAGTCATCCTCGATTCTTTTAAACCGGAACAATTTTAGTGTGCTAATAGGTATAGTGGACCAAGTGCGGCGTAGTATTTTGAGTCGTGTGTATAGAGTAAAAACATACTGGTATTGAGTGTTAAAGCAGTTATTACATACATAATATTTGTGTTGTTTTTAGAACCCAGAACCTAACACCCAGAACCAGTTTTTACTTGTTTTTTAGAGAATTATTTTGTAAGATAAAGTAAATCGCGGGGACACTTCCGCTCTAACTCTCTATAGCGCAAGAGGAAAGGCGGACCCGGTCCCGTTCTTACGCGTCTTTACCTTTTTAGAACCCAGAACCCAACACCCAGAACCGTTTTTTAGGCCATGAATTAAGCCCGCCAGCGGGCATCCAGGCCGGTTGGATCTTCCAACTCAATTTTCGGATGCCCATGATTATTTACCTCCAGTTTGAACGCCGGCCGTTATTTTTCGACTCACCGCTTTCCGTTATCTGCGCAGATGATCCGTTGGAGTTAGGTAATTGTTTCCGCAGGATGGAAGAGGCGTTAGAAGCCGGATATTACCTGGCCGGTTTCCTTTCGTATGAGGCCGGGTATTGCTTTGAAGAGCGGTTATCTTTTTCCCGCAGACGGGATTTCCCTCTTCTGCTGATGGGTGTTTATGAGAGACCGCTGCGGCGTTTATTGCCGTATGATCGCCGCTTGTCCGGTTTTTCAGTTAAACGGGTGCGGATGAATACCGGACGCGGTCAATACGGTAAAAATATCGAATTGATCAGAGAGTATATATCTTCCGGGGAGATATATCAGCTTACCTATTGTGTTAAACTCCGTTTTGACTTTTCCGGCAGTTCCGGACAGCTCTATGGTCTGCTTTTGAAGAAACAGCCGGTGCCGTATCCGGCTTATCTGCAAGGACCGGGGTTTTCTATATGTTCCATGTCTCCGGAGTTATTTATCAGAAAAAGAGGCGGGTTAATCCTGACAAAGCCGATGAAAGGCACCTGGCAAAGGGGTAATAATTATTTCAGCGATTTGCGGGAATACAGGCGTTTTCGCGCGGACGCCAAGAACAGGGCGGAAAATGTGATGATCGCCGATCTACTCCGTAATGATCTGGGAAAAATAGGCGGACGCGTGCGCGCGCCCAGGCTTTTTGAGATCAACGGTTATACCACGCTTTTTCAGATGACGTCCACGGTCTCCGCCCGTGTGCCGGAAAATATCCCGCTATGCGAATTATTCAAAGCGCTTTTTCCTTCCGGTTCCGTGACCGGGGCGCCTAAACTGCGCGCTATGCGCATTATCCGGGAGATCGAGAAAGAGCCGCGTAATATCTATACCGGCGCCATCGGTTATATTACTCCCGGCCGGGAGATGTTTTTTAATGTTCCGATACGCACCCTGCTTATACGCGGCGGAGAGGGAGAAATGGGAATAGGCGGCGGCATCGTCTGGGATTCCACCCCGGACGGCGAATGGAAGGAGAGTATGCTGAAGGCGGAATTCTTCACCGCCCTCGCGCGTTGAAGCGCTTTAAAATAACTGTTAGATTACCGGTCTTTCTCCCGTCTATTATAGGTATGAATGCCTTAGCGGCAGAGTGCCGTTTCAGGACAGCCGGAAAGGGAGGGGGAAGTATGGATAAGGGGAAAGTTGCCATAAAGGATCTGGCGCGCGTGGAGCGTCCGAGGGAGAAACTGGCGCGTTACGGCCAGGAGCGTTTATCGAACGCCGAATTGCTGGCTGTCATCCTGCGCACGGGCAAGAAAGGCGAGAATGTGCTGATGTTGGCTTCCCGGTTATTGCGGGAGAACGGGCTGCCGGGGGTTGCGCAATTGAGTCTGCAGCAGTTAAAGGGTATGTCCGGTATCGGCCAAGTCAAGGCCTGCGGACTGCTTGCCTGTATTGAACTCGGCCGCCGTATTTTCGGAGGCAAAAAAACCGAATTACGGCAGATGCTTTCTCCCGAAGATGTTTTTGAGAGTCTGAAGGATATCCGGGAAAGCCGGAAAGAGCATTTTGTGGCTTTTTACCTGGATTCCCGCAATCAACAGATCAGAAGAGAGATTGTTTCCGTGGGGACCATTAATTCCAGCCTGGTGCATCCGCGCGAAGTCTTCGAAGGAGCGGTAAAATATCTGGCGAGTAATCTTATCGTGGCGCATAACCATCCTTCCGGCGAATTGAAGGCGTCAGAAAAGGATATCGCGGTTACGGAACGTTTAAGGGATTCCGGCAGCCTGCTGGGCATAGAACTCCTGGACCACATTATCGTCAGCAAAGAGGGGTTTATAAGCTTGAGGGAGGAAAATATCTGCAGCTTCGCCGATTAAACACGTTTTTCACAAGACAGGTCCCGGGTACTGGATTCTATGTCCTGGGAAATACAGGAAACAGATATGATCGGTTCATTGTGGATTTTGACCTGTAATCAGTTTTTTTAGAACCCAACACCCAACACCCAGAACCCGCTTTTATAGTACTTCTTGTTGCCCGTCTCCTTTGGCGGTATAATAAACAAAACGTTTGGCGCGCCGCCCGTTGTTTGACGGCTGATCAATACTTGTTACGGAGGTGCATATGAAGATACTAAAAATAGTGCTTCTGGTCTTGTTCGGTATTATCCTGGTTACGCTGGTTGCCGTTGTGGTGTTCATCAAGACTTTCGATGTCAACCGTTATAAACCGCAGATCATCGGTCAGGCTAAAAGCGTTTTGAATCGTGACCTGGATTTCGAGAATGCCAGGCTGGATATTTCCTGGACTTTGAGCGTAAGTCTCAAACTTGATGATCTGACGGTAGCCGAAGACAACGCTTTCGGCAAGGGAGACTTTCTTAAAATAAAGGAAGTGTCCGCTTCGCTGGATATTCCGGCTCTTTTGTTCCGTAAGCAATTATTGATCCCCACAGTGTATATTTCCGGACCGCAGTTGACTATTATTCGTAATAAAGACGGTGCGGTGAACGCGGCGACTATTGCCAAACAGCCTGCGCAGGCAGACCAGGGGAAGAATGGCTCCGCCGGGGGGGCGGCCGGGGTATTGCCTCCCGTATCGGTAGCTTCTCTCAATATTTCAGGCGGCACTGTTCTTTACCTGGATAAGTCTTTTCAGCCTCCGCTTGCCTTGGAGATAGCCGACCTGGAATTGAACGCGTTCAAAATATCTTTGGATGGGCCGTTCCCTTTCACCGCGCAGGCCAGCGTTTTAAGCGGAAAAAAGAACGTGCGTCTGCAGGGAAATGCCGCTTTTAACCTGTCTACCGGAGAGGTCACTATCTCCGGGGTCGAAAGCAAGACTGATCTGTCGGAGTTGGATCTGAAGAAGATCTCCGCGCTTTTACCTGCGGGCCAGGGCGCGGCTATGCCGTCCGTTCTTAAAGGCCGTCTGGATATCGCGCTGGCGAAGCTGGTAGCGGGAGCAAAAGGTTTGAGCGCGTTGGATCTGGAATTAAGCCTGAATGACGGCGAGATCCAGTTCAAAGAATTAGCTTCCGCGATCAAGTACGCTTCTGCCGTCGTCAAGATCACGGAATCAGATGTGTTGATTAAAAGTTTCTCCGCTATGGCGGGTGACGGAAAGATCATTGCCTCCGGTAAGATAGACGGCTATTTGGCCGGGCAGGCCTTCGATATTAATGCCGATATCCAGTATGTCAAGCTCCAGCAGCTTCTTGCCCAGGATAAAATGCCGATTAAAGCCGAGGGAATAGTCTCGGGACAGGCGAAAATCCAAGGCAAAGGGTTTGATCCTAAAGTTTTGTTACCCGGCCTTTCCGGAGAAGCCAACATTTCCGTTCAGCAGGTAAAACTTAAAGATATTAATATTCTGCGCGCGGCCATTGAGAAGATCACGGTGCTTCCTCAATTGTCGGAAAAGATTATTTCAAGCCTGCCGGACAAATATAAACAGCGTTTTGAGCGAAAAGATACCGAGTTCAGTAAAATAAACCTTCCGGTCAAGCTTTCCGGGGGAAGGGCGGTGATCGCCGATACATTGGTTTCCTCTGAAGATTTCACCCTCACGGGCAGGACAGAGGCCGGTCTTGACGGTTCTTTTTCGTTTGAAGGAGAACTGGCCGTTTCCGCGGACTTGTCCGCTTTGATGGCCAAGGCGGTAAAGGAGATGGAATATCTGTTTAATAACGATAAGCAGCTTCTTCTTCCGTTGAAGATCTCCGGGAAAGCCGGAGAGACTAAAGTGGAAGTTGACACCGTCTACATTACCGATAAACTGCTGGCGAACGGGATCGGGACGCAGTTGATCAACGCCGTTGATAAAGCTTTGAATAAGAATTCCGGTTCTTCCGGCCAGGAAGCCGACGGTTCATCCCGGGAGAGCACGGAGACTAAGAAGAAATCCGTGGCCGATATGGTAAACGGCGTGTTGGACAGTCTGATCAAGAATAAATAGCGCGCGATGGAATTTAAACAGATATTCCGCGCGCTGCGGCACAGGAACTACCGGCTTTTTTTCGCCGGGCAAAGCATTTCCCTGGTTGGTACATGGATGCAGCAGGTGGCTTTGTCCTGGCTGGTTTACCGCCTGACTAATTCCGCCGTGCTGCTGGGAATAGTGGGCTTTGCCGGACAGATCCCCTCTTTTTTATTCTCGCCTTTCTTCGGGGCCCTCGCCGACAGACACGACCGCAGGAGTATCCTGGTCGTTACCCAGTTGTTGTCTTTGGTCCAGGCGTCACTGCTTGCCTTGTTGATCTTAAACGGCAGGATACAGGTCTGGCATATCATCGTTCTGGGTTTTTTTCTGGGAGTGGTGAACGCTTTGGATATTCCCACCCGGCATGCCTTTACCGTGGAGATGATAGAGAACCGGAAAGATATGGGTAATGCGATCGCCCTTAATTCTTCAATGGTGAACTCCGCGCGCCTGATCGGTCCGTCTATCGCCGGCATCCTTATCGCAGTGGTCGGCGAAGGATTATGTTTTCTGTTCAATGCGTTAAGTTATATACCGGTGATCATTTCTTTGCTGGCGATGCGCATTAATAGCGTTCCCCGGGAGGCAGATCGCAAAAGTCATATAATATCGGAGGTCAGGGACGGGTTAAAATATATTTCCGGATCCGTCGCGATCAGAACGATCCTGATCCTGCTTGCGGTGGTAAGTATGATGGGCGTTCCTTATCAGGTGCTGATGCCTGTTTTTGCCAGGGATGTATTTCACGGAGGGCCGCGTACCCTGGGATTCCTGGTTTCTATGAGCGGTCTGGGGGCGTTAACCGGGGCTATTTATCTGGCGGCGAGGAAAAGCGTGCGCGGACTGGGCCGGTTGATCGGGATCTGCGCCGCTGTTTTCGGGGCGGGGATCATTTGTTTTTCGCATTCCGTTTTGTTCTGGGTATCTATGCCGCTTTTATTCATCAGCGGTTTTGCCGTGATGGTGCAGATGGCCGCCAGCAATACCGTTTTGCAGACGATCGTTGATGAAGATAAGCGCGGCAGGGTAATGAGTTTTTATACCGTGTCTTTTATGGGGATGGTTCCTTTCGGCAGCCTTATGTCGGGCTGGCTCGCGGCCAGGATAGGGGCGGACAATACTTTATTGTTCGGCGGCATTTGTTGCATAATAGCGGCGGCCGTCTATTCATCTATGCTGCCGGCGGTCAGAAAAGAGATCAGGCCGATATACGCGGAGAAAGGGATTATGCTGCCGGAAGATATCCTGCGCTGAAGCGGTTAAAAAGCGGTTTTGAAGATATAATTTATCTTGTTGTTGTCGAATTTTGGTTTGCCTTTAATTTTGTAAACGTGGACGCTGGCTTTTTCGCTGACCCATTCTTCGGCTTCTTTGGCTTTGAAATAAGGCATAAATACGTCGAACCCCAGGAATTCCTCCCACTCGCGCCTGATAAGCGCTTTATCTTCTTTCTCCCACAGGTTTTTGTTCCTTACCGCGGTGTAGCTTTTACCGTTCATATAAGCCAGGAAAACGCGTTCTCTTTTTGCTCTTGATTGCGGGATATCGGACTTAAAATTTATTGACAGTTCAGGCTTTATCAATAATTCCGCGTTGTTCTGTTGACTGCCGGGAGTGATGTTAGTGTATCCGATGACCGGCTGGGCGGAAGTGTTTATCGCCGGGATCAATATGAAACAGATAAGAAAGAGCGCCAATTCCCGCGTCAAGGCCGCTTTAGTAGTCTGTTTTTTCTCGGTATTGGCCATTTCTTCTCCCGGTAAGTTAAGTTATCGCTCTATATAAAATATAACATAAACAAAGTCTTATTACCCGTTCAACGTCAATTTTTGTTTTTGCGCTCTCTATTTGGAACAGGCTGCTGCGCAGTATGTTACAATTAATGTCCCCGGCAGTATACCGCTCTTCTTTTGTTAAAAATAAATCTTTGCCGAAAATCCGCGCCGGGGTATAATAAAAGCCAGAAATGTTTTTTAAAAGCCGGTTCTAGGTTTTGGGTGTTGGGTTCTGGTAGAAGATGTTTAAAATATTTTTACCGGTTTTTTGTGTTTTTCCAGAACCCAGTACCCAGAACCGAACACCCAGAACCCGGTTTCTTAATGGAGGCTTCTTGAAGCCGTATAACAGATTTGTTATCTGCTTAAAGGCTATACGGGCGCAGTTCTTCAGCGCTTCTTTAATTCCCATCCTTCTTGCCGTTGTGTTGGCTCAACGCGACGGCGCTTCTTTCCTTCAATGGAACCTGCTGCCGTTATTCGTCCTGGCGGTGCTTCTGATGCATTCCGGGACGAATTTGATCAATGATTATTATGATTTCCGCCAAGGCGTGGATAAAGCCGGGACATTCGGTTCCGGCTGCGCGCTGGTGGAAGGTTTGATCTCCCCCAGGCAGGCGCGTATCTGGGCGTATCTTTGTTTTCTCGCCGCTTTTGTGTCGGGATTGTTCCTGGCGGAGCGAAGGGGGGCGTTGTTATTATGGATGGGTTTGGCGGGGTTCCTGGGAGGTTACGGTTATACCGGCAAGCCGTTCGGTTTGAAATATTTAGGCCTGGGTGAGTTTCTTGTTTTTCCGCTGATGGGGCCGCTGCTTGTGATCAGCGCTTATTTCACCTTGACCGGCAGGACGCCGCTTAACGTTGTTTATGCCGCGCTGCCTGTGGGATTGCTGGTTACGGCGATACTTCATTCCAATAATCTGCGCGACATAGTCTCGGACAGGGAAGCCGGTATACGCACCATGGCATTGTCGCTCGGTTTTCAGGGAGCAAAAGCGGAATATTACTTTCTTATCTTTGGCGCTTATGCGAGTATTCCTGCGCTTTGGTTCTTTAAGATAGTCCCGGCTGCGGCGTTCTTAACCTGGCTTACTCTTCCCGCGGCCGCGACCAACGCGGCTTACGTGCGCGCGGCTGCCGCGGAAAATCCCGCGGGGCTGGCGCGCATAGATATCCGTACAGCAGCCCTGCATCTTATTTTCGGTATGCTTTATATCCTTTCTTTTTACACGGCAGGGGCAATCCGCGCGCATTCGTAGGAATTCGGTGCATTTCATACCTGTTGCAGGATACTCCCAGTTGTCATATAATGAGTTTCCCGGCGGCCAATTCCCAGGGTATGACGGTATCGGTTGTCTGCAGGAACAGGATTCTTGCGTAGTCGAAAGTTTGAAACCAGGAGACAAGATGGCGGGAGAAAAAATTTTAATAGTCGAGGACGATCAAAATATTTCCAGGCTCTTGAAATACAATCTGGAGAAAGAAGGATATTCCTGTTCGGCAGCCGTTAATGCCGAGTCCGCCCTGGATATACTTGCGAAGGAAAAGGCCGCTTTAATTATCCTTGATATAATGCTGCCCGGAGGCGTTGATGGTTTTGAATTGTGCCGCCGTCTCAAGCGGGAGCATGCGCTTAAGGACATCCCGGTGCTGATGCTTACCGCCAGAGGGGAAGAAGTGGACAGAGTGGTGGGGCTGGAATTGGGAGCGGACGACTATGTGGTTAAGCCGTTCAGCCCCAGGGAACTGATCCTGCGCGTTAAGGCGGTGATGCGCAGAAGGAGCGCGCCGGAGGAAAGTAAAGACATTATTACACTGGGCGCGCTTTATGTGAATCTCCCGGAGCATAAAGTGGCGGTGAATAATAAGGAAGTAGAGCTTACCTTGATGGAATTCAAGCTGCTGGCGACTTTACTTACCAGGAAAGGCCGCGTGCAGACGCGCGATAAACTCTTGGCCGAAGTCTGGGATATGCATGCCGATGTCTATACCCGCACGGTCGATACGCATATCAAGCGTTTGAGGGAAAAACTAAAGGGTGCTGCCAAGATGATCGAAACGGTCAGGGGAGTGGGATACCGTTTCAACGATGAGTATGAAGATTAAACTGCATTGGAAACTTACCCTCGTTTTCTCCTGCGCGCTTATTTTTACAGTCTTCGCCGGGTATGCGTATCTTTCCGGCCAGATGAGATCCTACCTGCAGGAAAACTTCTATTCCAATATTAAAAGCCAGTTATTGATCAATAAGGCGTTGTTGGAGAGCGCCGCCTCCGGTGCGCAGTCCGCCGATTTTCCTGCGATAGCCGAAGAGATGGGCCGGGCTTTGTCCTTGAGAGTTTCTATTATCGGCGCCGACGGCAGGCTTATGGGAGACTCGGGTTTATCGCGCGAGCAGTTAAGCGCGGCGGAAAATCACTCCGGCAGGCCGGAAGTTCTCGAAGCCCTGAAGGAAGGTTTCGGGATGAGCAGGCGTTTCAGCAATACCTTAAGGCGGGATATGTTGTATGTCGCTGTCCCTTTCAGGAATGATTCCGCTTCCGGTATTATCAGGTTCTCCGTTCCCGAACGCCAGATCGCCTCTTTTGAGACCCGTAACGTCAAAATAGCCGGCGCCGGGCTGGCGTTGATATTATTATCGAGCCTGCTGATAACCTTCATTACTTCTATTTATGTTTCCAGGCCGCTTATTTCCATTTCCGGCACGGCAAAATTGATGGCCAAGGGGGATTTTTCCAGGAAAGCGCTGGTGCATTCGGGGGACGAGATCGGAGAACTCGCCGGCTCGCTTAATTCCCTCGCCGAAGAGATAAAGAGCAGGATAGAGAATATCAGTTCCGAAAAAGCGAAACTGGACGCGGTCCTTTCCAGTATGTTCGAAGGCGTTATCGTTACCGACGACCAGGAGAGGGTGATATTGATGAACCCTTCTTTGCGCAGGTTGTTTTCCGTGCGAGAAGAACCGCAGGGCAGGAAACCGATCGAGATCGTGCGCAATACCGCGATACAGGAGATGGCCGATAAGATCGTCCTGGAAAAGCAGCAGCTTGTCACGGGCGAGATCAGGATCTTCGTGCCCGAGGAGAAATTCCTGCGCGTCAACGGGGTACCGATAATGCGCGGGAACAGGCTTGAAGGCGCGGTGATGGTCTTCCACGATATCACCGAATTAAGGCGACTGGAGAAGATCAGACAGGATTTTGTGGCCAATGTCTCGCATGAACTGCGCACTCCTTTGTCAAGCATCAAGGGGTACGCTGAAACACTGCTGGACGGCGCCCTGGAAGACAAGGGGCACGCGCGCGATTTTATCGGCATTATTTACCAGGAGAGTAATCGCCTGGCGAATTTGATCAATGATCTGCTCGATCTGGCCAGGATCGAGTCCGGCAATCTTAAGCTGTTCGTGTCCGCGCTTGACGCCGCCGGCTTGATAAGGCGCGCGGTAGAGAGCATCAGCGGGCAGGCAAAAGCTAAGCTTATCACTCTGGAAGCGGCGGTTGACGGCGGACTGCCGCGTATCCTGGCCGATGAATCCGGATTATACCAGGTGATGACAAATCTACTGGATAATGCCGTCAAATATACGCCTGAAGGCGGCAAGGTAGCCGTTTCCGCAGTGGTGAACGGAGGAGCGCTTCAGGTTGATGTTTCCGATACCGGCATCGGCATTTCGCAGGAAGACATTCCGCGTATCTTCGAAAGGTTCTATCGCGTGGATAAAGCGCGTTCCCGGGAAGCCGGCGGCACCGGATTGGGCCTCTCCATCGTCAAGCATATCGTTCAGTCGCACGGCGGCCGCGTCTGGGTAGAGTCTGTTCCCGGCGCCGGTTCCACCTTCAGTTTTACCATTCCTTTGGCTTAGTACCCCGCAAAAGGCCCGTTCCTGTTATAGCTAATCACCCAAATTCACGAAGATTTCACAAACCCTCCTGTATTCCGTAACATCCAGCGGTTATATTTTAATCGAAACGCAGAATTCCCTAAAGCCGGGTTTTAAGATCGTCTTTCGGTAAGGGGAACGATACCCGTATTTTAGTCTCGCCAAAGCCGTTGCCGGTATTTTACGGCGGGCTAAGCCTCGCCAAAGTTTCCGTGGCGGGTAATAATTCGGGAAAGAAACCCCGGACGCCTGTCCTGAACATTGTCGAAGGATTAGTCCGGGGAGTATTCATTAAGAATATGATCTTGCCGAGGCTTTAGCGTCAGGTGACCGCGGCAGCCTGATTATAATACGGCTATCGGCCGTAAAAATCGAGGAGGTGTTATGGGAGTTGTCAGGAACGAGAAGGAGAACTGTGCGGTAGCCAGGAAACGGATACTGGTGGTTGAGGATGAGCAGGAGATTAGGAAACTTTTATCCTTTCATATAGGAATAAGCGGTTATGAGGTCGTGTCGGTAAGCGACGGCGCGGAAGCCGTGAAAAGCATAAAAGAGCATATCCCGGATTTGATAGTCCTCGACATTCTTTTACCTCGCATGAACGGATGGGAATTACTGGATTGTCTGCGCAGAGAATTCGGCGGTGCGGACATTCCGGTGATCGTGGTCAGCGCTCTTGACGAGGTGGAAGACAAATTGCGGGCGTTTTCTTCCGGGGCGGAAGATTATCTTACTAAACCGTTCAGTCCGAGGGAATTGATAATGCGCATACAAAGGATCCTGGAGCGGTGCAGCGAAAGGGACATTAAGAAATGAGCGGTTTACCGGTCTGCCGAAAGTCCGCAGCAGAACTCCGGCTGTTCGTATCCGGAGCAGAAAGATCTTGTTTTGTTTTCCTACGCAGAGAACCCCAGGGCTTTAAGCCCGGGGAACTTCATTTGAGTATCAGAAAAACCGATTTGATATGAACCTGGCTTTACGCGTATATTATTCCCGTTTTACGTCCGCCTTATCTATCCTATTTTTGTCGGCCTTCGGCGTTTTTCTCCCGCAATTGTCACCGGCGTCGGTCATTCCGATGAACTCCGGTTTGCCCGAACAGCAGAATCTTGTTTTGCGTTCTCTGGTAGTCGAACGGGGAAATATCTTGCGGCTGCCTGTTTTTAACTTCGGCAAGAATAGCGCATATAAAAAGTCTGATCTTGAAGCTGAAGCCGGGCGTTTGACGCAGTATTTTCTTACCGGTATCAACGCGCGTGTTGAAGACTTATGGGTGAATCTTTCGCTGCGCGAGCCGGAGAGGACATCCGGAGCATCTTTAAAAAGCACCGAAACCGGGAAGATTATGCTGGAAGCCGATCTTCAGCTCAAGAAAGACTTCTCGGAATTGATCTCTCCCTATACCACCAGGGGGAGCAATTTCTGGGTAAGAGTGAGAATGAAAAGCCGCGAATTATTCGCAACGGGGCAGGCGGAAATACCGCTGACGATAAGGCTTTGGATAGAACCGGCGGAGATCGTGATCAAGGAGAAAGGGGAAAGCGCGTTCATCGAGAAAGCCTTGATGAAAGTATCCTGTGAGCTTGTCGTTGGTCAGGGAGAGGATAGCCGTGTTTTGCTGCTGGGTAATTATGTGAAAGGGCTTTTGCAGCCTTTGATAACCGGGCAATTGTCGCAGGAGGTGAATACTTCCGGGCGGTACCTCTCCTTGCGGAAGGTTTTTTACTCGCTGGTGCTGGCGCAGTGGTTTAAGCAAAGGTCGGCTTCCAGCGGATTATATAACGAACTTGCCGGGCGGGGAATATTGTCCGGGTTCATTTCCGGATCGTCCTGGAACGGAGAGGATTATTTAAGGCAATACCGCAGGCTGGCGCAGAAAAACGCCGTTGAATTCTCCTCGATAAGTTTTCAGTCCACAGGCGAGATCAGCGTGAACACTTGTTTCAGCGGCGGGGTCTCTTTTGCTTTGCCGGTACTGCCTCCTGCCGGCGGGCCGCCGTTGCCGTTTAAGACCGGGGTGGTGACTATTAAACCGGCGGACGGAAGGGAAATAGAAAAGGTATATAAGGCAGTGGTTGAAGCCAGCATCAAGACCAGCGCATCCAGCGTTCCCGGACTCGGAGTTACTTTCGATCATTTTTCCGCGGGCGAGGACGGCAACCCGGGGTTTTTTATTTACGGTTCATATAATGCCGACGGCGGTCTCTTAGGCTCTAATAACGGCGGAATGGCGTCCGTAAACAAGCAAAGTCCGCCGTATCCCAATTCGGGGATTAACAGGGAAGAGTATTTTGAAAAGTTGATACGTTCATGGGCGGATATGCTCGACGCCGCGGAAGGAACTGATCTTTCTCCGTCAGCGCGTAAAGATATTCTGAATATTGCCAACCAATGCGTAATACTTTTCCCGTTTGTCCCGGAGCAGAGCGCCGGCAATCCGGAGAAACTCGCTTCGGCAATATATACTCTTATCGATCTGCTGAGGGAGAATATCCGCAGGCTGGACCGGTTACTGAAGAAGAGCGCAGAAGAAGAAAGAGAAGAGATCGCCGCGGAACGGGAAGAATTACTGACGACAATGGAGTATTTCATTGAATATGAATACGGCCTGAATTTTGTGGTGAATATTCCCAAGATCGAGCCTTACAGGCTGAAAGGGGACGGTTTTCACTGGAGGCTCATTGAAAGATTGGTAAGGAAAGCCTTTCTTTTCGAATACGGCCTGAAGCAGTCGAGAGAGCGCCTTTTGCGGCAGGCCGATGTGATCTTTGATTTGGGGGACCGGCTGAATAATTCCTATATCGGCAGTAAAGAGAGCGTTAAAGAAGAATGGCATAAGTGGATATTGAGCCAGTCCCGTCCGAAAAACAATTACGCAATACGCCCCGGAGAGAAACAAAAGGAAAGAAAAGTATGGCGGGAATATTTTTCGCAAAAAGGGAATGTCCAGCTCGGCATCAACAAAACATGGAAGACCACCGGTACCTTCACCCGTTTCATAAGCCTTGTATCGGTAGTCTTGTTCTTGCTGGTATCATTGCTGGATTTAGGGCATATATTGTCCAACATTCCGTTGTTCCTTTTCAAACTGGGATTGATCTGTTTGTCGTTTCTTATCTCTTGGTACAGTGTTGTCTATGTGGGATTTAACGATAATTGGTACACAAAGAGGATTTCGGAGATCGCCGGATTAAGGGCGGGATACGGATCGAAGCCGGATTTTAAGAAAAGGCAGACTAAAGCTGAATTATTCAAGGCGGCCGCAAGTTTGACAAAAGAGATGAATTCTCCCAGCGCGGATTGTATATTTGTGATCTGCGGAGAAGGTATGAAAAAACATTTACGGCTGGACAAGGGGTTTTTAAGAGAAGATGTTTTCCTTGAAGTTATCGAGTCCGGTGCCGGAAGCGCTGCGGCGTATGCTCAAGTATGCGGAGCCCTGCGCTCCGGCAAGTACTCCTCCAGGCTGCAGGAGATAGCGCGCCTGAAAGGCAAGAAAGCCGCGGAGATGCGGAGTATAGTATTGTTGTCTGAAGATAAATCTTCTTTGTGCGAGGCAAATGAATTCCTGAATGAGCTTGGCGTCGGAGCAACTATCTTTCCCGGAAAACCGCAAAATAATCTCGAGATGGCTTTATTGAACGGATACAGGGCGACGCAGGAGATGAAAGCCGCAGGCAAGTGCGGGATGGCGGTAATTTTCGCGGATGGTTTCTTCGCCGGTCCGGTAAACATAGACGGAGATATAACTTTGATCGGGACCTGGACAAATTCCCGCCAGATTGAGCGCAGCGGGATGGGATTGATCTTCGCGGACATCGGCAAAGATAACAGAGTGATAAAATTATTCGAAAGACCCGGCAGCGCCCGGTTGCAGAAGAAGCTCAGGAAATCCCCATTGTATTCTGCTTTAGACTGGGGGAATACAGAAAAAACACAGCTGCTGGGATTTACCGGGATCTCGGTCTTCAGCTTTGAGGAAAAAACCAAGTACGAACATTTTCTGGAACTTATTTCGGATACCGGCGCGATAATGACCGGAGGTACCAGTTCTTCTTTTAGATATCCTTTTACCAGAGAATTCCTGATACCTCTTATTATGACGGTCAACGGGGAGAATCCGTATACTTATTTGGATATACGCTGTAAAGAAGGCGAGTTCGGCAACGGAAAAATATTAAACGATGAATATGATCTACGGAAAGTGATAATCGGCCGTATTTATTCCGAGAGAGAGCGTTTTAAACCGTCGGTAAGGATTTGCGCCGGCACGGATTCTTTCTTTTTCAAGCCCGCAAAAACAATGTCTGCGTATCTTCCTGATCAGTCTGGCCGGCCAAGAATAGAAACATTGAATGACTCCAAGAAAGCGAAATTAGAGCATTTCTTGACTGTCTGGTCCGGGATACTTGATAACGGCGCAAAAAACGGTTTCGATAACGAGATGAGCAACGATATTATGAATATCTGCGGACAATGCGTGATCCTGACCCCGTTCACCAGGGAGCGTGCCGGGGGAAATCCGGAAGCTTTAGCCGCAGACATCTATATCTTATCTGATTTGCTCAAAGAATCTATCGCCGGGTTTGACGGCCGTATTGAAGGCTCAAGCGGAAAGGAGAGGGACGACTTGTTGTCCGACAGGAGCGAACTGCTGGCGGCGCTGGAATATTTCGTTGAATACGAATACGCTCTGAATTTCGTGGTGAATATTCCCAAGATCGAACCGTACAGGTTCAAACGCGAAGATATGCTGGCGACTAAATTAAGTTGGCTGGTGAGAAAGCTTTTTTCGTTCGAAAAGGGACTCAGAAAGTCCAGGGAACAGCTTTCCCGGCAGGTGGAGATAGTGATCCGGCTTGGTAACCGTATAGACGGCTTGTACTCCGGCAGGGAAGAATTCTTAACAAATGAATGGAAACAGTGGATGGATAGCTATTCTTCTCTAAAACGGAACGTGACCGGAGTACCCCCGGAGCAGGTCTATAAAGAAACCGGTAATTGCCGGAAGCTGGTTCTCGAAAAGCAGCCAGTGCAATTGGGCATTAACAGAATATGGGATAGTGACCGAGGTACCACCACCAGATTGTTGAGTCTGGTTTCGTTGATACTTTTTGCGATTCTTACTTTAGTCCCCGGTTTTATTTCCGTCAGTCTTCCCGCTGTCTTGGGAGCGTTGAACGCGTTCTTGAGCGCACCGTTGTCAGGAGCGGCCGGATTTCTTACCGGAGGTGGATTTATTCCCGCTTCACTGACGTTTTTAAGATTCTGCTTAAGTATTATCCCGCTTGCGCTTTCCTGGTATAACCTTAGTTTCGTCAGTGTCAAGGACTCCTGGTATGAAGAAAATATCAAAACTATACATAGTCTACGTTCGTTGTTTCAAGGCGTGCCGGAAGAAGAGGAAACGAGATCTCCGGGTAAACGCAGTATTGCCGGGGAGTATGACCGTACTTTCAATGTTTATTTGCAGGAGATGTCAGCCGTGGAGCCGTCCGCTGATTTTATTATCTTGGTGGGGAGCGATAAATTCGGGCGCGAAGCGGATATCCTGGGGGAGAGTACGTTTATGAGAAAAAACGACATAATTTTTAAATATCTGAATGAGGATGAAGGAAAGAGCGGTAACGCCTGGTTTACCGTGAATAAATATCTCCTTTCTGATTTTGATAAGGACAAGGGACAATGCACGCGTCTTGCCGGCAAGAAGATCACTGAAATGCGGGGAATAATAATTTTTACGGCTGATACGCTCTCTCCGCTGCCCTTCCCGGTGCCTGAAGAAATAAAGAAAAAGATCGGCCGCGGCAGTATCAATAATCTGGACCTGGCGATAATGAACGGCTATAAAGCTACGCGCCGGATGAAAGATCAATCGAGAAGCGGTATGGCCTGGATGTTCGGCGACAGCCTTCTTGTCAGTCCGATGCAGATACAGGGGGATATTACTTTGGTTGGGACTTGGACGGATTACGAACAGCTTGGCCGACAGAGACCAGGATTACTTATTGCCGATCTCGGTATGAGGAACCGCCTCTGGAAGATATACGAAAAAGCGGATTTACGCAAGGTGCGCGACAAACTTGAGAAAGAAGCGTTTTATACGGCTTTTGATTGGGATGAAACGGCGAGAAAACAGATGCTTGTTTTCAGCGGGACAACATTGTTCAGCTTCCGGGATAAAGAACGTTACGCCGGGTTCCTGGCTTTGATGAACGAGGCCTGCGTGTTCGTCCAACAGGCGGAGAATGCCAGCTATGAAGCGTATTTCGTGCCGGATTTCCTGAATCCGCTGCTGATGCTTCTGAATGATGACAATCCTTATACTTATCTGGATGCGAGATATATCGGCGAAAAAGGCGGGTTCACGATGAGCGAAAAGGAATATAAATTCAGAAGAGGAATGACCCGCATTTATGAAACGCACAAGATGGCCCTTCCGGATTCTATGAATGTGAGCGTATATCCGCACGGAGCATATTTGAAATTGGAAAGCAGCGATTTCTCAAAACAGCGGCTTGCTTTGCTTGATGATAGCCTTCGGCAGTATATAAATATTAGATTGAGCGGGGATAATCTAATAAATAAGCCTGCAATAAGCGTCGATTCTAAGAAAACGATCGATAAGTTATGGAGAAATGATTATAAGGACAAACCGATGTTCAAGCCTGCGGCTGATAGAAAAACCGGGACATTGGTCGCTTCCATAACCGGTTTGATAGCTGTTGACCTGATATGGAATAGGTCGGAATTTGAGCGTATTCTGTCGGCAAGGATGGAGAGGACGCTTTTAAAAGGGTTTTATTATAATCGCCTCCGGAAGGAAGAATATTACAAAGCGTCTGTTCCGCTTATAAGCAAACACGCATTATCCGGAAGCGTTATTTATCGTAGACAAGCGGTTCTGCCGGCGACGGTAAAAAGATATATCGTTTTCTACGGTGGGACCAGCGGCAAAATGCCGGTTGAAGGCAGGGATGCCGGCTTACGAGTTGACTTATCTCAGTTCGAAGCTGATAGTAGTGGCGGTGCCGATGCCGGACAATCAACCCAGTTAGACGCCGGCAGGTGCGGTAATTTAGGTGTGGAGGAGGCAGTTACCGGCGAAGGCGGTAATTATCGTTTCGCCTCCGCTAAACCAGAAGCACCGGTTTTTCAACCCGCGTTATCTTTTGGGGCTGATTTCGTGTTCAATGAGCAGAGAAGACAAGAGGAATGCGTTTATAATCTCTGGGCAAAGCCAAAATCCGGCGGAGATGGCTTTATACTTTTCGGCGGGCTAGGCGCTTTGCCGGCTCTCTCCGGAGGGTTGATAGAAAAAGTTCTTCAGGCGCTTTCCGATACGGGAAAACAGGTTTCCGACTATAATTTTTTTCTGGTAAACAGTTGTGATTCTGCGAAAAGCATGGATGTCACCCCGGAGATCTATGCTGCCGCCGGGGACAGCTATCTTGTAGACGGTGATTATGTGAACGCCATTGAGTATTGTGATCTCTGTTTGTCTTTATACGGCAGGGCGCGTTTGTCTCCGATTTTATATGAGAATATTCTGGCTGTAAAACAAAAAGCGGAAAAAATGATGGCAGGCAGTTCTTAAAAATGTATCGGATCAGGATTATCGGATAGCCGTCAATACGCCGTTTGCGTTTATCCATCCCGGAGTGAAAAGAGCAAAAATTCTTAATGGCGTTTTTTCTCGGATTTATGCTTCTTTATTCTGATTTAAAGTTCACAGGGAGTTCACAAACTCTCAATTCCTTTGTAACGGAGACATTTTATACTTGGAACAGAACAGCGGAAAATCACTGCCGCCGGATAGGTAAAGTATCCGGTTCGAAGACGGCATATATGCATAGAATGATAAACCGGAAAAACCAACAACGCATCTTGCAGGAAAGCGAGGAGGAGTAAATGAGAAAAAGGTATCTGTTCTTAGTGGCGACTGCGGTATTCCTAATGGCGTCTTCATTAAATAGTTACGCCGGGGAGATAGATATTCTCCTGGATAAACTGGTGGATAAAGGGGTATTGACTCCCGGTGAAGCGCAGCAGGTCGCCGCCGAGACAAAAGAGGACGTGCGCAAAGAGATCGCAACCGGTAAATCCGACGCCCTTCCTAAATGGGTGCAGAATACTAAATTAAAAGGCGACTTCCGCCTGCGTTATCAGCTCGACCACGCCAAAGCGGCCAATAACGCCACTTCCAATAGACAGCGCGGCCGTATCAGGATGCGTTTGGGCGTGGAGTCGAAGGTCAACGAGAAACTGCTTGTGGCGGTGGGAATGGCTACGGGATTGAACGAATATACCACATCCAATAAAGACAGCATTCGTTCTACCAATCAGAGTTCCGGGTCTTCCTGGGCCAAGAAGCCGTTCAACCTTGACTACGCCTACGCGAAATACACGCCGATGCCTGGTTTTGCCGTGATCGGCGGTAAAATGCTGCTTAAAGACGCGATCTGGGAACCCGGTGATTTGATGTGGGACACCGATATCACTCCTGAAGGCGTGGCGTTGGATATTTCGAAGAATATAAATGCCGATACGAGCGTGTTTCTGAAAACCGGCGTTTTCTTCCTTGAAGAAGTCAGCGCCAGTAATGATGATCCGTATTCGATGCATATTCAGCCGGGTATGGATATAAAAATAAACGATGCGCTTTCTTTGCGCGCTTCGGTAGCCGGCGATTATTTCAGCGTGCGCGATTTTACTCTTGAAGGGAGTTCTGTCAGTAATACGGGATCCTATAAGAGCGGCGACAATAGTTATGCCGTGCCGATGGCCAATTACACCAATATTATGCCGGCCTTGGAACTTAAGATCGCCGATCCTTTAAAGGCGTTTAACCTTAATGTTCCGCAGTTAAAGTTGTTCGGCGAATATGTGAGGAATATCGCCGATATCGATCCATATACCGGCAAGAGCGGGTATATGTTAGGGTTTAATCTTGGTTACGATAAGCTGGTCAAATTCGGCGATTGGACATTGAAGTATAATTACGCCAGGCTGGAAAAGAACGCCGTGCTGGATATACTGCCGGATTCCGACAGGTATGAGGGCAAGACAAACATCCGCGCTCATGAACTCGCTTTGGATTTCGGCCTGGGAGAAAACACCTGGCTGGGTCTGGATATTTACAGAGCGCAGTTACTTACGCATCCACACGCTCCTTCAACCGTCGTTCAGGTTGATTGGAATATGAAGTTCTAAACCGGGGTTAGAAAACTGGTAGAGATAATAAAAATATCCGTATTCAGGAGGAGAAAGAATGAAAAGCAAATCGTTGATATTATCAGGCGCCGCGGTATTGTTCCTGGCGGCAGCAATACCGTGTTACGCCGGCAAAATAGTGGTGGAGGGATCCACCACGGTATTACCTATCGCGCAGCGCGCCGCGGAAGTGTTTATGAATAATAATTCCCAGGCGGAGATCTCGGTAAGGGGCGGAGGCTCGGGAGTCGGGATCGCTTCTTTGCTGGCGGGTACCTGTGATATCGCGGATTCCTCTCGTCCGATCAAGGAGAAAGAACTTGAGGACGCGGTAAGCCGCGGCAAAGACCCTAAAGCCAACGTTATCGCTATGGACGGGATAGCCGTGATCGTGCATCCTTCCAATTCCGTCAAGGCCATGACGAAAAAGCAGCTCAAGGATATTTACACGGGGAAAATATCCTCCTGGCAGGCCCTGGGCGGCGATGCCGAGCAGATCGTGGTGGTTTCCCGCGACAGTTCCAGCGGCACTTTCGAGGCCTTCGGCGAACTGGCGTTGGATAAAGAGAAGGTGCGTCAGGACGCCTTGATGGAAGCTTCCAATCAGGCTGTCGCTTCCGTGGTGGCTAAAACTCCGGGCGCGATCGGCTATGTGGGAATAGGTTATATCGGCGAATCGGTGAAAGCGCTTGAACTTAACGGCGTATATCCTTCAAAAGAGACGGTGTTGCGCAACCGGTATCCGCTTTCCAGACCGTTATTTATGTATACCAACGGTAAGGCAAGCGGCGACTGTAAAGCTTTTATCGATTTTATTCAGAGCAAGGAAGGCCAGGCATTGGTGGAAAAAGAAGGTTATGTCCCGCTGGGATAGCCACGGAAGGTCAGTATAAGTGAAAGGTTAATATCGTCTGTAGGTTACGGCAACGATGCCCGTTTCGTCAATCGGTAATGGTTACGTCTTCCTCACGTTGCCGTGACCGAAAATCGATACGGGCTTCGTTACCTTAGCCGTTACCGGAATTAAAGATCGTTTTTCGGTTGCGATCACTGTTTAGTAAATTGAAGGGTCGGTTATGAAAATATTCTTGTCTAAGGAGCGGGTTTACGCGGCGGTCTTCGCCGTACTGGCTTTTGCCTGTTTGTTCTTCCTGGCCGGGATAACGCTGGTTCTTTTTAAAGAGGGACTGCCGTTGTTCGGCAAAGTCGGCCTCGGTGATTTTCTCTTCGGTAGCCGGTGGTATCCCACGCACGAGGACGCGGAATACGGGATTTTATCATTACTGACCGGTTCATTGTGGGTCACCGCCGGGGCAATGCTGGTCTGTCTGCCGCTGGGGATCGGCAGTGCGCTGTATATAAACGAGATCGCCGGGGACAGGCAGAAGGCGGTATTGAAACCGTTGGTGGAGATCTTGGCCGGGATCCCTTCGATAGTTTTCGGATTCTTCGGAATGGTGGTTGTGGCCCCGTTTTTACAAAGGTTGTTGCATCTTCCTACCGGTCTTTGCGCGTTCACCGCCAGCCTGATCCTGGGAATTATGGCGGTACCTACTATCTGCAGTCTTTCCGAGGACGCCTTGAGCTATGTCCCGGCGAGTTACCGCGAAGCTTCCCTGGCCCTGGGAGCCACGCGCTGGGAAACATTGATCAAGGTGGTTCTGCCGGCAGCAGGTTCCGGCATATCGACGGCGGCGATACTGGGGATAAGCAGAATAATGGGGGAAACGATGACGGTGCTGATGGTTTCCGGAGGAGCGGCGATAATACCGCATTCTTTCTTTCAGCCGGTCCGGCCGTTGACTTCCACGATCGCGGCGGAAATGGGGGAAGCGGCGGTAGGCAGTATGCATTATCACGCGCTTTTCGCCATCGCTCTGGTGTTGTTCACGTTGACTTTCATTTTTAATATCGCCGCGGAGATTTTAAGCAGGCGTTACAGGATAAAACTGGGGCTGCAGAGATGAAACGGGTAAAAACCGCACTTAATGACGGTCATGATCTTTTTAACGGAGGCTATTCCGTTCGCGAGGTACCGCCGCGATCAGGCGCAAGTCCGTTCTCAAAGGCTGGCTGGAATAAGCAGGCAGCGCAAAAAGCCGGTTTTTTTCTTCTGTTTATGTGTATCTTTTTGACGCTTCTTTTTCTGGGGAGTATCGTCTATTTCATTTTTGCCGGAGGCGGCAAAGTCTTGACCTGGGGTTTTCTTACGCAGTGGCCGCGCAACGCGATGACGGAGGGCGGAATCTTTCCCGCGCTGCTGGGAACTTTCTATCTTACTCTGGGAGCGATAATCGCGGCCTTGCCTCTCGGCCTGGCCTGTGCCGTGTACCTCTGCGAATATACTCCGGGGAATTTCGCGCTTAACGCCATCCGCATAGGTATAAATAACCTGGCCGGCGTGCCTTCGGTGGTGTTCGGGCTTTTCGGCCTTGCGGTATTCGTAAAATTCTTCGGGTTCGGGGTGTCGGTACTGTCCGGCAGCCTGACGCTCGGGATACTGATCCTGCCGGGCATAATTTCGGCTTCGCAGGAGGCACTTATAGCCGTGCCGAATTCCCTGCGGGAGGCTTCCCTGGCTTTGGGCGCCACTCGATGGCAGACTATCAAAAAAATAGTCCTGCCCCAGGCGCTGCCGGGAATACTTACCGGCGTGATCCTTAGCGTGGGCAGGGCGGCAGGGGAGACCGCTCCCATATTGTTCACCGCCGCGGCTTTTTATACGCGTAAATACCCGGATTCGCCGTTCTCGGAAGTTATGGCTTTGCCTTATCATATTTACGCGTTGATGACCGAGGGAACGCATCCGCGCCAGCAGACAGCCATCGCCTACGGAAGCGCGCTGGTACTGCTCATCCTGGTGTTGTTTATTTCCGGGGCCGCGGTTTTCATCCGTCAGAGACAGAGGAGCATAAATGGATAACGGGATAAGAATGCGCGCTGAAGGGGTGAATTTTTATTACGGCAGCCGTCCGGCGCTGAAAGACGTCAGCCTGGACATTCACCGCAGCCAGGTTACCTCTATAATCGGGCCGTCGGGATGCGGTAAATCCACTTTTATCCGTCTGCTTAACCGTATGAACGATCTGGTCCCGAAAAGCAGGCTGGAGGGGAGGATCCTCCTGGACGGGGAAGATATTCACGCTCCGGAGACGGATGTGGTGGAGATCCGGCGCAGGGTGGGGATGGTCTTCCAGAAACCGAATCCTTTCCCGAAAAGTATTTACGAGAATATCAAATACGGTCTGGAAATAAACGGTTTGCGTGATAAGTCTCTTATCGAACAGCGGGTGGTGGAATCCCTGAAGAAGGCTGCGCTTTGGGACGAGGTCAAGGGAAGGCTTTACGAGAGCGCGCTCCGGCTTTCCGGAGGGCAGCAGCAGCGGCTTTGTATAGCCAGGTGCCTGGCAGTCGAACCGGAAGTGATACTTTTTGACGAACCTTGCGCGAGCCTGGATCCGATCTCTACCTCCCGCATAGAAGAACTATTGATGGAACTGAAGCGGGATTACACTATCGTGATCGTGACGCATAATATGCAGCAGGCGGCCAGGGTCTCGGGAAATACCGCTTTTTTTCTGCTGGGAGAGATGGTTGAGTTCGGCAGGACACAGGATATCTTTACCAAACCGCGTGATCCCAGGACTGAGGCTTACATTACTGGAAGGTTTGGTTAAAAGAGCAGAGAAAATATGGTTCTGGGTGCTGGGGAAAGATAAGAGAGACGGAAAAAGAGCACGGATATGGATCTAAAGCGTACTTGTTCCTTCGTATTCACTCTGCCGTTAACGGGGAGGCTTTAATGGATCGGAAAAAGAAAGTCCTGTTTGTTTGTGTCCAGAACAGCTGCCGCAGCCAGATGGCGGAAGGTTTCGCGCGCCGTATGGGCGGGGATATTCTGGAGCCGTACAGCGCCGGATCAAGTCCTGCGGATGAAGTGTCCCCTTCGGCTGTCGCGGTTATGGCCGAAGCGGGGATAGATATTTCTTCGCAAAAGCCCAAAGGGTTCGCCGCCTTGCCTGCGGTCGGGTTCGATTACCTGGTCGGGATGGGATGCTCGGATACCTGTCCTTTTTTTCCGGCTGCCAGGCATATTCAATGGGACATTCCCGACCCCCAAGGAAAAGACATCGAAGTCTTTCGTCAAGTTAGGGACATTATAAGAGAAAAAGTCGCGGAGTTGGCGCGCGGCGCCTGGGAATCCGGCAGGAAGCAATAAAAACGGTACCAGGTATTCCGCGCTTTTAGTGCCGCAGAGTGTTACGTCATAAGTGTCTCCGTTATAGAAAAGCGAAGGATGAGGCATGAAAGACACAGAAGCATGAGGCACGAAGCATGAAGGACGAAATGTGTTATCCTGAAAAAGGTTGACAGAGAGTGATGAAGTATGAGGCGGGAAGGACGGGACAGTGTTACGGGAACGGACAATCACGAAGAAACAATACGCGCGGATTAGTTTCTCTAAGGTGCGGAATAAAGATTGGGGGATGCATGCAGAGGCATTTTGATCTGGAACTGGATAAACTTAAAAAGCAGCTATTGGAAATGAGTAAGTTGGTGGAGAAGGCTATTTCCGCGTCACTGGAGGCGCTTGAAAAACTGGATGCAGTTTTAGCGGAGAATGTCGTTCGGTCCGACCGCGCTATAGATGAATTGGAGAATGCTCTTGATGAACGCTGTCTGGATCTGCTGGCGCTTCAGCAGCCGATGGCAGGCGATCTGCGTTTTATCGCGATGTCGATGAAGATCTCCACTGATCTGGAAAGGATGGCCGACCTGGCAGTAGATATCGCCCAGCGTGTGATGGAACTGGCCGGTAAGCCCCTGTTAAAACCGTTGGTGGACATCCCGAAGCTGGCGGAACTGGCGAAACGTATGACCGCCGAAGCGCTACTGGCGTTCGTGGAAAAGGACGCTGATGCCGCGGCGGGGATAATTATGATGGACAGGGAGGCGGATAGACTGCGTAATCTGATACAGAAAGAACTGCTGGAAGATTTTATGGCGAAAGATAGCTCGGTGATCTCCCGGGCTATGCCTTTGCTTCTGATCGCCCGTCACCTGGAGCGTATTTGCGACCACGCCACCAACATCGCCGAAGACGTGATCTATATGGTGCGCGCAGACATCGTTAAGCACCATCCGGAAAGGCTTAATCCGGAATAAAACCGTTGCATTGTCATTGCGATCCGTCTGCGGCGGAGAAGCAATCTCTGTGGAATAAGATTCGTCGCTTCTCTCCTCGCAAAGACGAGAAATACATAGAAATCCCTATATGACCCGGCCTGTTTAGTCCAGGTAGTATTCATTCTCCTACGCAGAAGACCACGGGATGAATGCGCAGGGTGAACGAAAAGGTATCACTGCACAAAGAGGGGGACTGCTTCGGAGGAATTTTGCGCAAGTAGCAGAGAAACCCCGGGCTTCAAGCCCGGGGAGCTTCATTTTAGATGAGTATTTGTTTGTCATTGTTCAATTGTCTATTATTCAATTGTTCTGTTTTGCCTGCGTAAGTTTTAACTCCTTAACGTATCTACCGCGGAATTTTTCTTCTTTTCATTGAGCCCCGCCCGAACTTGTTGTATAATTGCTGGGAATTGATCATTTCGGTATATGCTGATCTGAAAGCCGGTCTTGCGCGGCTGGAACATTGATCCGGTGTTAGATTACCCGGCTGTCGGGTTTAAAAGGGGGATTATGATGAAAAAAACGGTATTGACGTTACTTCTTTCTGTCTGCCTATTCTCTTCCGCCGCGGCCGCGGCAAAGAACTCCGTTAAGGTCAAAGGTTCGGATACTATGGTGAACCTGGCGCAGTCCTGGGCCGAGAAATATATGGAAGTGAAACCGGCGGTGTTTCTGGCCGTGACCGGCGGAGGTTCCGGGACCGGACTTTCCAGCCTGATCAGCGGCACCTGCGATATAGCTATGAGTTCCCGGGAAATCAAGGAAAAAGAGATCGCGCTCGCTATGCAAAAGGGGATAGCGCCTTATGAGATAAAGGTCGCTTTGGACGGCCTGGCTGTGGTCGTCAACCGGCAGAACCCGGTAAATAAGCTGACGCTGGAACAATTGGCGCGGATTTTCACCGGCGAGATCTCCAACTGGAAGGAACTCGGCGGAGCGGACGAGAAAATAGTGGTGCTTTCGCGCGAGGTCAATTCCGGGACGCACGTTTATTTTAAGGAACACGTTTTAAGGCGCGGTAATCCCCAGGGCAAGGAGGAATTCGCCGCTTCGGCCCTGCTTTTATCCTCTTCCCAGGCGATCGCCGATGAAATAGCCCAGAATCCGGGCGCGATAGGTTATTACGGTATGGGATATATTTCAGCTAAACAGAAGCCGGTATTGGTGGCCAGGGACGCCAAGTCCGAGTATGAAGCGCCGACGATCGAGAACGTGATCAGCGGTAAGTATCCTATATCGCGGCCGTTGTTCTTTTACCTCAACGGTAAACCCCAGGGGATGATCAAGGATTTCGTGGATTACTGTCTCTCCCAAGAGGGGCAGGATATCGTTTTAAAAACAGACTTTGTCCCGGTCAACAGATAATTACCGTGCGTAAATTAAAAGAATTCATTATCGAGAAACTGATACTTCTCTGCGGGCTGGCGTCCATTTTCTTCGTTGTCCTTATCTTTCTGTTCCTGCTTAAAGAAGGACTGGCGGTCTTCAAGACGGTGGCCCCGCTTAAATTCATTCTCGGGAAGAGTTGGTATCCTATTTCCGACCCTCCGCAACTGGGTATTCTGCCGTTGATCCTCGGTTCTTTACTGGTCACTCTCGGCGCCGCGTTGATCTCTATTCCTATCGGGGTGGCGTGCGCGGTTTATATCGCGGAAGTCGCCCCCCAGAAAATAAAAGAAGTTTTGAAAAGCGGCATAGAATTGCTGGCAGCCATTCCGAGCGTGGTCCTGGGTTTTATCGGAATGGTCACCCTGGTGCCGTGGGTCAAGAATATCTTTCATCTTCCTACCGGTTTGACCGCTCTTTCCGGTTCGGTGATGCTGGCTTTTATGGCGATGCCCACGATAGTTTCCATCGCGGAGGACGCTTTGTATTCCGTACCTAAATCATATAAGGAAGGAGCGCTGGCTCTGGGAGCCACGCATTGGCAGGCGATACACCGGGTGATCCTGCCCGCCGCTTCTTCCGGGATAATGGCGGCGGTGATGCTGGGGATCGGCAGGGTCATCGGTGAAACTATGGCGGTGATGATGATCACCGGTAACGCCGCGGTAATGCCTAACTCGATCCTTCAGCCGGTCAGGACCCTTACGGCCACGATCGCCGCCGAAATGGGGGAAGCCGTGGTCGGCAGCGAACATTATTTCGCTCTTTTCGCCATAGGGATCGTGCTTTTCGTGATAAGTTTCATAGTCAATGTGGGCGCGGACCTGTTTTTACATAATAAAAAACAATGAAAGATAATCCGGTTTCCGATTGTGCGGTTAGCGCGGTGCCCAAGCTTAAAAAGAGAGCGAGGGACCCGGTATTGATGCAAAAGGTGGCTTTCGCCCTGCTTTTTCTGGCCACCCTGCTGATCATTGTGCCGGTGGGGTTGATCATAGTGGTCATCGTCCAGAAAGGCCTCCCGGGCATAAGCTGGCAATTCCTGACCGACATCCCCAGGCAGGGGATGCGCAGCGGCGGGATATTTCCGGCGATACTGGGTACGGTTTATCTGGTGGGAGGCGCGATAATCTTCGCCCTGCCTATCGGACTGCTTTCCGCCATCTATTTGAGCGAATACGCCAGGGGTAATTTTCTTACCCGGTTGATAAAACTGGCGATAGTCAACCTCGCCGGAGTGCCTTCGGTGGTCTACGGCCTTTTCGGCCTGGCCCTTTTCGTCACCTTCTTCAAATTCGGGGCTTCCATCTTATCGGGAGCGTTGACGTTGGGGATAATGATCCTGCCGATCATCATTACCGCTTCTCTTGAGGCGCTGGAGAGCGTACCGCATTCTTTCCGCGAAGCCAGCCGTTCCTTGGGAGCCAGCAAGTGGCAGACGATAAGGTATGTTGTCCTGCCCAATTCCATTTCCGGGATCATCACCGGCACTATTCTTGGGTTAGGCCGGGCCGCCGGAGAAACGGCCCCGATATTGTTCACCGTCGCCGCGTTTTATCTTCCGCAGCTTCCCGGTTCCATCTTCGATCAGGTTATGGCGTTGCCTTATCACCTTTACGTGATCTCCACCCAGGTGCCGAACGTCGATGAGAAGATCAGATACGGGACGGCCCTGGTGCTTTTGACTATGGTGTTGTTTATGAATTTGGCGGCGGTGGTGATCCGCTGCCGCTTCAGAAGGAAAAAGAAATGGTAGAGTTTGTCGTTAAAGATCTGAATATCTGGTTCGGTTCCATACACGCGATGAAGAACGTGAATATGGAGATCGATTCCAGGCAGATATTGAGCGTCATCGGCCCGGCCAACAGCGGCAAGACCACGTTCCTGCGGATGCTGAACCGGCTTAATGAATTGAACGATAATTTCCGGATGAAAGGGGAAGTGTTGTTCGCCGGGGAGAGTATCGGCGATATGGATCCCGAGACGGTAAGGAAGAAGATTGGTATGGTTTTCGCCCTGCCGCTGCCTTTGCCGATGTCCATATTCGATAACGTCGCTTACGGGGTGAAGGTTTCCGGGGTAGGGAGCAGAAAACGCCAGGCGGAGGCGGTGGAGAAGGCTCTGCGCCGGGCGTATCTCTGGGACGAGGTCAAGGACAGGCTGGAGACTTCCGCGTTCAAACTTTCCGGCGGCCAGCAGCAGCGCCTTTGCATTGCCAGGACCCTGGCGGTGGAGCCGAGCGTGATACTTTTCGACGAACCTTGTTCCGGGCTGGACCCTATCTCCACCGCCAAGGTGGAGGAGGCTATGCTGGTGCTTAAGAAAGATTACACGATCGTCCTGGTCACGAACAACGTCAAACAGGCCGCGCGCGTGGGGGACAAGACGGCATTCTTTCTCTCCAGCGAACTTATAGAAATAGACAATACGGAGAGGATATTCACGGCGCCGAAAGATAAGCGCACCGATGATTATATAAGGGGGAAATTTGGATAACCCGGCTATTCTGGTCAACGGTCTTAATTTATGGTACGGCGGATTCCAGGCTTTGAAAGGGATAAACGCCGCTTTCCGCGGGAAAGTGATTACCTCAATTATCGGCCCTTCGGGATGCGGGAAATCTACGCTTTTGCGGGTATTCAACCGGATGAACGACCTGGCCGAGGGGGTGCGTTGTTCGGGAGAGATCATCATTGACGGGGTCAATATACTCGAGAAGGACGCCGACCTGGTGGCATTGCGCAAAAAAGTGGGGATGGTTTTTCAGCGTCCCAATCCTTTTCCTCTTTCCATTTATGAGAATATAGTTTTCGGAACGCGCATCCATCTGGAGGCGAAAAAGAGCGATCTGGATTGTATCGTCGAGCATAGCCTGCGCGCGGTGCTGTTATGGGATGAATTGAAGGATAAATTGAACCGTTCGGCGCTCGGGCTTTCCCTGGAGCAGAAACAACGGTTGTGCATCGCGCGCCTGCTGGCGGTAAAACCCGATATTCTGCTGATGGATGAGCCGTGTTCGGCCCTGGATCCGCAGGCCACCCAGCGCATAGAAGAGTTGATGCGCGAACTGAAGCGCGATTACACCATCGTGATCGTCACGCATAGTATGCAGCAGGCGGCGCGCATTTCCGATGATACGGGGTTCATACTTCTGGGGGAACTGGTTGAGTTCGGCAGGACCGAGCGGATATTCACCAAACCGGATGACCGGCGCACGGAAGATTACATAACCGGCAGATACGGATAACCTGGGATGATCCGGGATAAGGAATACGGATCTTATAGAGCAATTCCGGGATAATACACGTTTGAAAGAGAGGTAATGATGGAAAGGCATTTTGACGAGGAATTGGGTAATCTGCGCAAAGAACTGCTCCGGATGGCGGCTATGGCGCAGGAGGCTATTTTTAATTCGATCGAGGCGCTGAAAAGCCGGGATAAAAGCCGCGCGCAGGAGGTGATCGATACCGACGACAAGATCGACAGGCTGGAATTGGAAGTGGACGAGAAGTGCATAGACCTGATCGCCAGGCATCAGCCGATGGCCGGCGACCTGCGTTTCATAACCACCGGGATGAAGATAAACTCGGAGCTTGAGCGTATCGCGGACCTGGCGGTGGATATCTCCCAGCGCGCTTTGGAATTGATCGAGAAACCGATCCTTAAACCGTTGATAGACATCCCAAAGTTGTCCGTGGTGGCGCAGAATATGGTGCGCGACGCAATCGACGCTTTCGTCAAACGCGATGTTTCCCTGGCAAAACAGGTAATGAGCGCCGATTCCGAGGCGGACAGACTGCGTAATCTCGTCCAGGACGAATTGATCAATGATTATATGGCCAAGGACATCAGCACCGCTTCCAGGGCGGTGCCTTTGCTTCTGATCGCGCGGCATCTGGAGCGTATCTGCGACCACGCCACCAACATCGCCGAAGATATTATTTATATGGTGGAGGGTAAAGTCGTGAAGCACCATACAGGGGACTTGTCATAGTTTATCTTTACCTTAGCCGTTAGATCGTCTGTTGGCTACGCGATGCCCTTATTCTCCTACGCAGAAGACCACGGGATGAATGCGCGTGGTGTGAACGGAAAGGTATCACTA